>Ga0222719_10001737_pt1 | contig 20683 bp, 31 predicted proteins | sample C33_34DmetaG_FD_165039 | JGI IMG/M metagenome (GOLD analysis project Ga0222719, IMG submission 165039) | Estuarine water microbial communities from San Francisco Bay, California, United States - C33_34D | ecosystem: Environmental > Aquatic > Marine > Unclassified | place: USA: California... | reverse complement strand
GACCACGATCTCCGCGAGAGGTTTTGGTGCCGTCACCATAGGAGACGCGCGCTGATTGGACAATGGACGAATCCAAGTCTTTCTGAGGCATGTGATCCACGAGACGAACGAAACCATGATCGAGAACTTTTTGCATTATATAAACCTATCCGTTCAAATCTTTAATAATCACAACTATCATCAAATGGAACTTCTCCGCAAAAGTCATACAGCTCATAAAGCTTCTCTTGGGTCTTTTCGAGTTCAATCCTCGTGTCATTCATGGCATCCATGGCTTCATCCACAAGTTCTAAGAATGTATCAAGTTCGTCGAGGGCAACGCGATGCGTGTTCCGGTTCAACTTCCTCGAGTGGAACGCAGACTTGAGACGCTTGTTACTTTTGATAACCTTGTCGATGTGGGGCTTGGGCTTGTTGGTGGCGGACATGCGGATAGAGAGAGACATTTTTCTACTTTAGTTCTCTAATCAATTCACTTAGGTCTCGATAATACCTCTTCAAGTCTTTCATGAATCTTTTATTATTTTCAAGAACTTCACATTCAACTTTGTTCAGATAAATCCAAGCTAGGTTTGATTTGGAATACTTTGTCATCTTCTGATTTTCATTCGGTTTTCGGGCCACCAACTTCGTGGATTTCTTCTTTTTTGATGCTGGAGTGACTTCAACCCTATTCACGAAAGAGAGTGCTTGCATGACAGTATCTGCGAGATCATCCTTCTTCTTGGACTTTACAAATGTATCTATCCAATGCGCGTTGATGGGTCCATCCCTGATGAAGGCTTCACATCGTTGAATAGCGACTTTCTTTCTCTTATTGTATTGTGCCTTACCAGGTCCAGCAACATCTGGAATCTTGTGACGAGCATCATACAGGATCGTTTCAGCGTTGGGACATTTAATTATGAAGTAAGAATGGAGAAAGTGCATGACGGATATCATTTTTTTGTTACGATCGGGTTGCTTTTCGATGAGAATAGTCTTTGCCCCTAGAACCCATGGGCGGGCATCTAGGTGATCTCGGAGTGATATATAAAGACCATCCTTATGTTCAGGTGGTACACCAGAAACGTCCCAATCTGTCACGAGATTCTCACGATCTTCATCGAGCATACACATAGCGAGATTCCTTATACCAACATCAATACTGAGAATCATTAACTTAAAGAGTTACATACTCTTTAACTTAAACGATGTCATTCTTCAGTTTTTTATATAGCAAACCAGTTACTAAAAAAACGAAAGTAAAATCCAAGCGAACGTGGATACGTGGTCATAATCTAAGATATATACGGAACTGGTCTAGGGGTGATAATCTAAGGCAGTTAAAGAGTTAATTTTTTTAATGTGTATGTGGTGTTGGTGGTGCTGTCATCCATTTGATGGAACACCTTTAAGTATGCCTCTGAGACATGACACGAGAAGAAATGTTTTTTCGACGTGTGGAACCTACTGTTCGTGGAGTTGTATGAAGTCACACGCGATCGAGAAGTATGGATGCAATAGAGGTGGGATTATATGTGGGAATATTACGATGATGCGACGCAAAATGTATAATCACCTTGGAACTGTAAAACCGGCACCATACAGATATAAACTCACCGTTTTCGGGGGAGATTTGTCTATAGAACAGTTTAGGGAAAATAGTACACGAGACGCCGACAAACCAGAAACAAAAATCGAGACGAAACCATACACAGATAATTTGATACCCTTTGTTTCAAACACAAAGAAAATGGATGAAATAAAGAATGCTAACTCTAATAACAGTTCGCTAAAGCTAAAAAGGACTAAACCATTAAAAAGAAATCACAACAATTTAGAGTCTGCGCTAGGACTTATCATTACCCCCAAATCCTAACAGTCTTTTTTGTTTAGCCGTTGGTATTGAAGGCGGTAAATTTTCGGTTTTTTTACTATGAATCCACTGTTCACCGTCATGTGCGACCCAACATATATCATACCTCTCCATAGTCTTTCTACACAAGACACATGGTAATGATATACCGTCACCGTACACAGTTTTTCGACCCACGATCAAATGACCATATTTCCTATGTACCCAATCCGAGAAATGATGGGGTTTATGCCCCTTTCTTATACATTCTCTATATAATCTTCGAATGAGTTGTCTCTCGGCACACATATGGTTATTACTCTCTATCGATGGTCCCCTAGACATTGAACCTATCACGGTACAATACTTCATACTTGGCAATTCAAACAAGTTGCCCCGTCGTATACAAAATCACACCTATTACACTCACTTAGGACTTTAATTTGCTTTTTTGATACGAGACCTTGTGCAAATCGTTCGAGTTCCTTTACTGTATATAATCCGTACTGGATCATAACACTAAGAGAAGGAAATCTCATGTATTTGAATTACGGGTTACCCTTTTATATTACTTTAGGCATGGGAGACAATTGGATACAGCATTTTTCGCCTTGAGCATCGCAGCAAAACTGTCAACCATGGGAGGGACAATGCTCTTAAGAACAACCTCAAATTCACTATCCTTCTCACCTTCATCAATTTGTTCAATCAGGTGGTTAAGAACGGCGATGACCAACTTCTTCTTCTGGGGACCGGGCAATTTCTTGAACTTTACACTTTCCATCATCAACCGTCCTAGGATAGGGGGGATATCCTCTTTAGTGAGACCGTCGTCAATGTACTCAACGCGAATCTCCTCGACAGTCTTTACGACGCTATGCGCATCAATCTTTCCAGCAAACTTTTGTAAAATGGCATCCATTATATAATATCTATATATTATAACACAGAATGGAATTTAATGATATTATCGCAACTGCTGCGTTTAGTATAGGTTTTATTCAGATGTACTCTGACATACAAAATTCAGATGAACTTACCAAAAAGTCGAAGAAGCGAATAGTATTGGGTATCATAGCCAGTATTTTATGGCTTACGTATCAAGCTAGAAAGTATGGAATTAACACAACAACGATGTACACGACGATCGGTCTTCTGGTTCAGGTTTATTTATTGAACAAGATCTTGTTAAAAGACATTAAAGATTGATGACGTGTAGAAAATAGAAATGAGCACTCTCATTCTTGCGTCCGTTAACAGGCCAGTTGTCAAAACGAACAAGACTTCTAAGAAGGCTTCGTCCACTTTCAAGTCTCCTACGCTCACACCTATTGAGCGCCCTAACGATTTCCTTGCTGTTGCTGAGCGTGTGAATGGTCGTGCTGCTATGATTGGCTTCACCTCCGCTGTGATTGATGAGGTCATGACTGGTAATTCACTCAGTACCCAGTTCCATGATAACATTGGTCTCTCTGTCGCGGTTGCGAGTTTGGCGTTCCTCGGAACAGCATCTAACCCCAATGACGAGGGGTATGTTCAGGGATTTTGGAAGCCTGAGACGGAGCTTGTAAATGGTCGTCTCGCGATGGTTGGTATCGCGTCTCTTCTTCTAACTGAGTCTCTTCATCCCCATGTTCCACTTTTTTAGAGTGGTTTAAAGATACGAATCTTTTAGAATATATAAAATGAGCACTCTCATTTGTTCGTCGGTTAAGCCATCCTATCACGTGCATCGTCAGACCACTAAGCGTCGTACACGTGTCACACCAATCATGCGCTCTTCCCCCGAACCCGTTCAGGATATCGTAATCGAGTATGAGGAGAAGCCCGAACCAGTCCCAGAATATCGTTTCGCTGAGGTTCTCAATGGTCGCGCCGCTATGCAGGGTTTCCTTTGGGGTTCTATGAACTGGGCGATGACTGGTGACAACATCATTCAGCAGGTTGAGGATCCCGTATATGCGATGGCTGCGACTGGTGTAGTCACCACATTGGCACTCGCATCGGTGTTTACTGCCGAAGACTTTACCATCGAGAAGATTGGTGCGTTCACCCCCGAGGCTGAGCTTAAGAACGGTAGGTTGGCTATGCTAGGATTTACCGCTCTATTGGGATTGAGTGCCATGTAACCTATAAATTCAATCATTTTAACCTTTTCTTCCATTGAAAATGTCCCTGCTCTACGCATCACGTAGGCCAAGAACATCATTAGGATATAGACATTCACCGCAATTGGCTTCATACTAATACTACTTAAAAACATTACAGTCTTTATACGTACATGAAATTATCATACGCTATTACCGTGTGTAATGAATCGAAAGACTTGTACGGACTTATATCATTTCTCTTGAAAGTGAAGGATCATGAAGATGAAATAAATGTATTACTAGATTCACTTCACGCTACTAAACCTGTCAGGGATGTTTTGAATTATTTCCATAAAGATATCGTTGTATCCGAACGAGATTTTGATGGAAACTTTGCGGAACATAGGAATTACCACCTTACAAAATGCACGGGTGACTATATTTTCATCATCGATCCAGATGAAATGCCAAAAGAAAAACTCCTGAAAGGTTTGAAGGGTGCTATAAAAGATAGTGGTGCCGAACTGTTACTCGTCCCAAGAATAAATTTACATCCAGGGTTTACACAGGAATGGTTGGATAAATATAAATTTAGGGTTAATGAATTGGATTGGATAAATTGGCCGGACTATATATGTCGAGTTTTCAAAAATGATCCGGGTACCATCAAGTATGGAAATGCGCTACATGAGAGTGTTATAGGTACAGATAAGAAGGTTATGCTTCAAGCGGATCCATCTATAGCTGTGTGGCATATCAAGTCTGTCGACAAACAGGAGAATAGATGGAACTCTGACGGAACATTTATTGTTCCAGATGGGGAAAACTTTTATGACTCTCTAATGTAGCTTTTATTTCGTCGTCCGTCATATACGGAAACATAGGTAAACTCACACATTTAGAACAAAACTCTTTCGCATGTTTACATTCGACATGAAACTCTTTAAAACATTCTAATTCTGGTAATGAAATGGGATAATGGATACCCGTTTGTATTCCATTTTTCTTCATATGTTCGATGTAAGAGTCCCTGTTTTCTTGTAGTGTGTAGAAAACATGATAAACATCTTTACCTATAGAACTTCTCATAGGAAACGTATGTGCCTCGTTATATTTTGTCGCAACACTGATTCTTTCATTTGTCCATTCATCGAGGTGTTTTAATTTTGTTGATAGAAACAATCCCTGCATTCCATCCATACGGCTATTTACACCATCTGTCTGATGTTCATATCGGTTATGTACTGGAGCACCCAGACTCGCGTACTGCTTCATTTTAGTGGCGAGTGTGAGTGATTTTGTTATACACGCACCACCATCACCGAGCGCCCCTAAGTTTTTACCTGGGTAAAAGGAAAAACACCCAATGTCACCAATCGTTCCAACATGGTGTCCGTTTATAATTGATCCATGCGCTTGTGCACAATCTTCTATGATTGGAATTTTGAGACTTTTAGGGACACTGGCACACTGTCCAAATAAGTGAACGATGATTATACACTTGATGTCATCATCTATTTGAACATCACTGAGATCGATTAATCCCGTGTTAGGGTCCACATCTACAAACACAGGTACGTGTCCAGCATTCACAACTGCCATAGCTGTAGCCGCATAAGAAATTGCGGGAACTATAATCTTCGAATTATCTTCAAGCTCGAGAGCCTTAATTGCCAGGTATAATGCATCTGTACCACTGTTACATGTGATACAGTATGGAGATTTGGTATATTCCTTAAAGTTCTTGGCAAACATCGTATCCCCAACAAAACCACTAGAATCTAAGACTGTATCGAGAGCTTGGTGAAACTCCTCTCTGAGTGGACCATGGATTCTTTTCAAGTCATTAAATGGTACTTTCATTATTAAAGATAAGTTGCATGTCTTTAATAATGAAGTGTGTTATAGTGGGTTTAGGATATTTTGGTAAAATTATCAAAAGTAAGTTGAAAGAATTTCCCGTTGACGAACTTGTTACTGTAGACCCGTTTAATCCAAATAGCGAATTCAAGAATATATCCGATGTAGAGAATGTAGACGGATATTGGTTTGTAACGACACCTGCGAGTACACATCACAGTATTCTTTTAGAACTCTTCCAAAAGGGTGTTAAAAATATTTGGGTGGAGAAACCCATATGTAACACATTAGATGATACACTCGATATATTTTCCAAGAAACCGGATGATGTTTTCTTGTATTGTGATTTCACATGGCTTCAACATGAAGCTATAAAACGTCTAGGGAATGTGAGTGACATAAAACACGTTGAAATGAAATGGATGAATGATGGATCAATGATCCCCAAGGATGTAAACATAGTAACAGATTTAGCTGTCCACCCTATATCGATCTTAACATTCTTATTGATTAAATCGAAAGATATTTTAGAAAAGATACACGTAACTTATGCGAATGATATGTCTGTATTAATAAATGGTTTCAGTAAAAATGGTATTACATTTAACATAGAAGTGAGTAATTCTTCATCTATAAAAACACGGAACATTAGTGTGTATTGTGCAGATGATGTGTATAGATGGTTTTCGGAAGATCCCGATCACATAGAAAATCTGGGTCGTATCGAATGTAAAGATGCCATCGTATCTAACATTCGGTTATTCTTTTCCAAAAATTATCTGGGGTACCCATTAGATATTGCGAGAACGCTTGAAACTGTTAACGAATTGTTCACCAACTTCGATAAGTGATTTTTTATCACTATCGGATAATGAAGATCTCTCTATCCCAATTGTATTGACTTTTATGGGAATCGAGGGAACTCCACCCCATACGATACCGTCGGGTGATTCACCCTTGAAAAAGCTACCCGCACCTATCACACAGTATTTACCTATCACAGATCTTTGGTGTATAGATGCATTCATACCCACATGACTATTGTCACCTATAGTTACAAATCCAGCGATGCTACATCCCGGGTTTAACTGCACATTGTCACCTATATCACAATCATGCCCTATGAATACCTGACTCATGATATAACAATTGTTACCTATTCTCGTGTAACTTTCAGTTGGTTTATTTATGACCACATATTCTTTCATCTCTGTATTATCACCGATGATAACCTGACCATTAGGATTTGACTTTTTACCTTTCCAGTCCGGTTCAGTTATCATTGATTTAATTGATTAATTTAACTTTAAACTCGTAAAAATTCTATGAGATCTTCTCTTGTTTTCTTTTGACGCCACCCAAGTGACTTAAGTTTATTCGCGCATATATAGTATCGTTTATCATTGAATGGTCTATCATCAACATACCCAACCCATTTGTCATAGTCTGTGGTGCCTGTGATCGTTTCTATGATCAAGTGTGATACTTCCATGACGGTTAGTTCGTCATCGGAGGCGATGTTATAAATATCCCCCACTGTACCCTTCTTCCATACGACTTCAACCGCATCCACCACGTCCTCAACGTGTATGAATGATCTTTTAATATTAGCACAGTTCTTGCCATGTATCGTACATTTTTTACCCTCCTTTAAAAGTCTCTTGAACTTTGGTATAAGTTTTTCCGGATATTGGTTAGGTCCGTATACATTATTACATCGAATGACTTTGATATTCATTCCAAATGATTCAATGTACGAACGAACAATCATTTCAGCGGCAGCCTTTGACGCTGAATATGGATTTGTTGGTCGAAGAACGCCTTCTTCTTCTGTAAATGGAATATCAGTTTTAGACTCACCATATACTTCATCGGTACTAAAATGAATGAATTCTACATTTGGTATATGTCGTCTACATGCTTCAATAAGAACATGGGTTGCATGTGTATTATCCATCGTGAAGGAAAGGGCATTTTCGAAAGAATTATCGACATGACTCTGTGCTGCGAAATGAAACACAGCGTCAAATGAATATTTTTCTATGAGATGTTCTACGAGTTCAGCGTTTCCAACATTTCCTTTCACAAAGGTGGCAACACCTGGTTCGACATTTTCTACATTAGAACAGTAATCAAGTTTATCGACATTTATAAAATGTGTTTCGGGATATCTCTTCTTCATGATGTTTAGGAAATTAGATGCGATGAAGCCACATCCACCAGTGACCATCACATTAGAGAACATCGTCCCTTTAGTTTATATTCGGCAAATTTTTTAAGTAATTCACACACACGATCTACATCTTCGATTGTCATACCATGGTGTGCACCCAACAGAAACCCGTCTTTCATAATACGATCCGCATTTTCAAAATCATCCAAGTACTCTCTAAACGCTGGGTGTCTCGTAATATTACCCGCAAATGTAACTCGAGTCTGGACTTCATTCTTCTCCATGAAATTTACCAATTCTAAGCGATCTGGGCACTGAAAGGGTATAGCTAACCAATTAGGCTTCTTGGAATCATCTGGGAGTGTATAATATGGAGTTTCCCTGAGATTCTCCAAGTACCTCTCTACATTTTGACGCCTTTTCTTTAGGAATCCATCGAGTTTATCGAGTTGTACGAGACCAAAGGCTGCATTCATCTCACAGGCTTTGAGATGATACCCCGCGACACCATATAGAAACTTCCAGTCATATGGGATACCATCTACTGAATGGTTGAAGCGTTCACTGGGTTCTTCGATATTGTCACCGATGCGTCCCCAATCACGGAACATGAGGGCTCTTTTAAGGTGTTCCTCGTCATTAAACATAACCATACCACCACATCCACCAGCGGTAATCACGTGACTTGCGTAGAAACTTGTGGTGCTGATATCTGTGCATGATGTACGAGTCATAGTGTCAGCCGAATCTTCAAAAAGAATGACACCCGGGAAAGCTTCCCTAATACCCTGCCAATCTGGTACGTTACCAATAAGATTGGGGAGAAGGAGACATTTAGTGTCTGGTGTAACAACCTTCTTGAGGTCATCAACAGTTGGGACGTATGAATCTAGACCAACATCACAGAATACGGGTTTGAGACCAAGTTGCATAAGAGGGGCAACAGTCGTAGCGAACCCACATGCAGGAGTAACTACTTCAGAACCCTTTGGGAGATCTAGAGCGCAGAGACCTAGGAGAATCGCACTACTTCCAGAGTTGACAAAAAGTCCATGTTTCTTACCAAAATAGTCAGAGACCCGTTTCTCAAATTCAATTGTACGCTCACCAAAACCCGCAAGCCATCCTGCACGGAGGCATTCTTCCACAGCTTTGATTTCTTCTTCACCATAAGATTCAAACTTATTTGGTGCGTACCAAACCTTCTTTGGCATTATAATATAAAGAGTATATTATTCTTTAAACTATATGAACGTTTGTGTACTTGGTGCAGGTGGTTTTATAGGTAAGAATTTAATTAGAAACACAGGTTGGGTTGGTGTCACTAGACACGACTTAGATCTTTTAAACCAAGATGAAGTGGAAGAGTACTTTAAAGCACACCATTATGATGTAGTTATACATTGTGCTGCAAGTATAGATCAATTGAATACGGAAACTACATATAAAAATACACTTATGTTTGAAAATGTTGTTAGGGTGTTTAATGGTAAACTCATATACTTTTCAAGTGGTGCAGCCTTAAGGGGTAGTCCACCCACAGACCCTTACGGTCTTTCAAAATGGATGGTAGATAAACGTATAGATACGATTCCTAATGCACATTCATTGCGTATTTGGGGGTGTTACGGATCGGGTGAACTTCCAACTCGCTTTAGTGCTATATGTAAACGACATGGTCATGTTAACATTGATCAAGACAGATATTTTGACTTCATCGACGTGGAGGACGTTAAAAAAATTGTTCAGGAATATGTGTATAGTAAATGGCTTATGCCAAAATACTGTAATTTAGTTTATCCCAAAAAAATGTTATTATCTGAATGGGCCAAACTCTTCGGGGCTACATTTGAAATAAAAAATAAATCGGGGTTGGGTGAACCATATATTAGTTCCACCCTAGCTCCTTCTTAGGTGGAACGGGGACAATCATATCCTTCTCAAAGTCGATATAGGGTGTCATATTTTCAAGTGAGTTTCCAAACTCCAATTTGGGGTAAATTTTTTGCGTCTCTGGTATGGGAATATCTCGTAGAGTTTTCACACCATAGGCTTCGGCGATTTTTACAAAATCAACTATGTCTCCAAATACATCATTCTTCGATGTCGCAACATATTTTGAATTGAAGTAACTATCTTGGAACTGTTTAATAATACCGTAGCCACTATTGTTTAAAATTACAATTTCAATTGGGAGGTCATACTTCTTGACAGTTGATAATTCTTGAATATTCATCTGGAAACCACCGTCACCAGCTATGCAGTAAACTTTCTTACCCGTTCCTATCGCGGCACCAATCGCGATAGGAAGTGCACATCCCATAGACGCATTACTAAAGTTTGTGAAAAGTTTCTGACCACCCCTGAGTGTGGCACATTGCATTGTCCATACCAGATTACCACCTATATCTGGTACGATTATACAGTCATTTGGTAGATCTTCAAAAAACCCATCCAGATAATCATAAACAGCTGAGTCACCTTTACGCATCTTCTCTTCATCATATTTATGTTTCCATTCATTAATCTTATTAACCCATATCTCAGTAGTCTCTGGAGGGGTGTAAAGGCAAGGACCCATTTCAAAAGAAGAGTCATCAACAATCACACTATCGAAGAAGTTCTTGGCATCGCTCACTATACCGAGGTCAATTTCAACACCCTTTTCAGGCATCTTATTGATTTCTTCTACATCGATATCTACCATAATTTTTTTTGAATGAACTGAAAACATGGACCCATTTCCACCAATTTGACGACTGTCGAGACGACTCCCGATCGATATAACAAGGTCTGCATTTTGAACAGCATAATTCACAACTCTATCACCATAAACACCTATAGAACCTATGCGAAGTGGGTGGTCGGTTGTACATATATCAAATGCACCCCATGAAACCATGAATGGTATCCTAGTCTTTTCAACAAACTCTATAGCCTCTTTCTCTGCACCCGCGAGCTTTACACCGTGACCAAAAATGATCACTGGTCGTTTACTCTTATGAATATATTCCGAAATGTCATATCGTGGAGTGACTCTACGACTGTGTGTCACGAGGTTAATATTTACATCTTGAATCGTAGTCATTTGAAGATTTACGGGTAAATCCATGAGCACGGGTCCATACCGTGGTGTCTTCAGTTCAGTTAACAACTCCTCGAGAACATCCTCGAGTTGTCCAAGTTCTGGGATATGTACAGACTTCTTCGTGACATCCTCAAACATCTTAGCTACGGGCATTTCTTGAAACCCACTTTGTCTTGGTTTTGAGTTGAAATTGGAAAGATCTTCTTTCGTGTTCACTTGACCCGTGATGAAAAATACAGGTACAGAGTCGTACCAACACCCACATACACCATTTAAGATATTTTGAACACCCGGACCACTCGTGACGCATACACAAGCAACTTTACCACAGCTTCTGTAATATCCCTCAGCAGCCATAGCTGCTGATTGTTCATGTTGAAAACAATAATATTTCACTTTGGGGTTTAGAGAAACTGCGTTTATGAATGGAACTATAGACCCACCAGTTACTACAAAATATGTATCTATACCATTCAAGTAAAGTGTGTCTATGATATAATCGCAAGTATTCATTTGTAATAATTGTTTACAAATCTTTAATCATAAACTTAAAGATGTATACGATATCTATTCCATATGATAGCTTTGGTGTCTGTACATGATCAAAAATACGAACCTTTAGCTGAATGGACTCTTCATAAGAATAAGAAGGAATACTGTGAAAAACATGGGTACATACTCGAATATGCTGACGATGGTGGAGCTTCTCTAACCGGTAAGCCTATGATGTGGCCACCACCGATTCCTGACACACATATCCCAATTGGATGGGGTAAGATATTTCTCATTAAAGATGTGTTCAGGAAACATCCAGAAGTTGAATGGGTTTTTAGCACCGATTGTGATGTTATGATTACGAATATGGACACAAAAATTGAGGATATCATTAAGGAACATGCGGGTGGAAATACGCATGTCATGATTCCAGCCGACTGTAACGGTATTAACTGTGGGAATATGCTTGTTAAAAATACACCCATAGGAAAGGCATTTCTGAACACCGTGATTTCGGGTATGCCACTTTACAGGAATTGGTACATGGTTGAAAATCAACTTATACAAGATTTGGCTATAGGTTCACATTTACGAGAGAATGGTATCACCCCGGGTGGGACATTTTGGGCGGAAGTCATTAAGGTTTTACCTCAACGCGTAATGAATTCGTATGATTATACTAAATTACCACTGCTAAAAAATAGACCCAACTTTAATGATATATTAGGAACAGATGGGCAATGGCAAAAGGATGATTTTCTTATCCAGTGGCCAGCCACTGATCTCGAATATAGAATCAATGCCGCCAAAGACCTAAGTGAAAATAAATCTCCATGAATGCTATGGACGAACACGTAGAGTTCAAAGATTCTTATCAGGATCTGGAAGCCAGGGCTGATGATATAGCATACAGTCTCAGTAAACTACCAATCGATTACAAACTCGCCGACAGATGTGCCGAAATTGAATTTTCTATAGAAGATATCAAAGAGTGGTATGACAAACGAAAGAAAAAATTTGAAGAATACGAATTGGAGAAGAAATTCGTATTAGACAGGATCGATTCAATTGACGTACAACTAAAAAAGTTACATAATGATGTTGAAACTCTCAAATTACGAGAGTTTTCTCATGACCAACACGGAGGGTCGTATTCACGATTACCTCAAATCCGGCGTCCGTGATATTTTTACAAAACGCTACATCTTCGGAGCATGTATCTCTGATGATGGTCCCATCTTCAGCTTCAATCTCAATGAGAGGGTAGCTAAAGTATGGATACTTCAACTTTTCGATGACACCCTTACGACACGCAAAGAACCCCATTCCGTTATAAGCGACTGGAATGAATTTGGGGGTAGACTCAAAGTCTTCAACTTTCATAAATTCAAATGTTCCAGTTTTCTTGAAGTACTCCGTGTCCCACTGTTTAACACACGCGTAATGCGTGAGATCTTCCATTCGATAGAGACCGGAAACAACTGGATATTTCTCTGTGTCATCTACGAGTTCAATAACCTGGTCGGGTGTAAACATGATATCTGAATCGATAGTAAGCCATACATCGTAATCTACATTCCCACCGAATGGAGTTTGGTGAGCACCTCTAAGAACATCAAGACCGAGTGTTTTCATTCGTGAAAATGTGACATAACTGGAATATTCATTGGTCATTATGATTTCATATCCCCGAGATTTCATAGTCATGATTGTATTGATGAGGTTCATCATGAACCTTCCTGAATACGTTCGACCGGGTAGTGCGATGATGACCTTTGTCATTTTGATAGAATACCGAGCACTTCTTTAACCGCTGGGTGACGGACGATATCCTCATCTTCCATCCTGACATGTGTAATGTATTCAAGATCTTGACACTGCATTTTATATATGAGATCTTCAAGACCATTTTCTGGACCAAGGTCGGATTGTTCGAGATCACCTGTCACGATGAGTTTAGTCCCCTCACCGACCCTCGTGAGGAGCATCTTCATTTGATTGGGGGTGGCGTTCTGCATCTCATCAGCGATGATGAGTGTATCAGTGAATGTTCGACCTCGCATGTACCCGAGTGGCTCTATCTTGACAAATCGATCAATCTGGTTGTATGAGAAATACTGTTCGAAAATATCAAACATGGGTTTTGTCCATGGTTCCATCTTCTGGTCCATGTCCCCTGGTAGGTATCCCATGTCCTCATCCGCTGCTACGATTGGCCGTGTCAGAACGATTTTGGGGCGTTGATACTTGGTCACATGTTCAAGGGCAATTTGACATGCGAGCATCGTCTTCCCGGATCCCGCTGGTCCAGTTCCTATCACGATGGGTTTGGGCGAACGAAGTGCGAGTGTATATTTACATTGACCGGGGGTCTTAGGGAAGTTCATCTATTATGAGCAATGGTTTTATTCAACGTCACTTTCACTCTCGTTAAAATCGGAAGAATAATCAATCGAGTCAAGTGTCCGTACTTCATGTATTTTACCACAGTATTTCTCGGGATTTTCGTTTAGAATACGTATCCATTTTAGGTATACCTTGGGTAATGCATCATAGACTTGCTCTCTCGCTTTATTGAAATTATTGACTGTGAGAACATTTTGTGTCACGGCGATGGAATCCTCAAAGTTTACAGTTATATGCCACCAATCACTCGGTAAAAATACAGTTTCCCCTGGGAGTTGTATAATATCCTTATGTGGTAAGTGTTTGTACTTGGGATATTCTTTCAGAAACCATTCAGCACCCCGTATAGTTGAATTAAAGTCATCTTCAGATTTAAACGTTTCCGGTGGAAATAATATCCACCGTTTCTTTCCCTGGATCATAGTGTTCCATGCACTTGTACATACTGGATCCACGTGGAGCGACGTACCAGCTCTTTTCGTACTCAATAATAACCACCTAAAATTTGGTCGTTCTTCTTCAGATAAACAATCGAATAGATCTTCATCGAACCATTCGGGTATTGTGTATTCATTAAGAAGTTCTCTCATTTTTTTACCTTTATCCGCAAACGTACTATCAAATATAAATATCGGTTCATCATCTTGTCTATGTTTAGGTGTGTTTACATAATGATAATAATAATTGTATTTGAGTTTACCATTGTTTCCAGTGACTTTAAACTTACATTTTCCGAAACGTTCTTTGAAACTTTCGAATGACCAATTTTTCATCGCACTCCATTCATTTGGTACATCTTGGATTATGCATGGTGTATTCGTATGCAGATACCGTTCTCTAAACTGTTCTTTTGAAGTTGTCTTCACAGATATGTAATCTACCGATTCACCAAACGGTGTTTCCAAATTTACAGAATCAAATAACGTGGCTATACCACGAGAGTCCCATGTCGATTCTATATCCTTTTTGAATGCTCGTAAACGTGTACCAGCTCTGCACGTCTCAATAAAATCACCGGCATGGTTTACAGTACCCGTGTCTGCACCAACTGCATAAACGTGATATATGATTAATACGAGTAAAGCTACGATCGGTAATATATATGATCTACGCATCTGATTTCTTTTGATATTTTTTTTATTAATATATTACAACATGGATTTCCACTTCATTAAGTTAAATTACAATGGTACCTATCTTAGTCTTGTGGATCCTAAATCGAAATCTCGTTTCGTGTGTTTTGCTGAAAAGGATATGGCAATGAAATGTATAGATTATTCGGCCGATTTTAGGGCTAGAAATCGTATATGGCCATCCCTTGACATGTCATCGGAGAACAGGAAGTTAGAGCGAATGGAGCATGTGAAGTTTCCGTATGGATCGCCTCGTATCATAAAACGATCGTTGGAAATTGAGACACTCGATTTTAACACCTTAGATAAAATAGCGTGTAGAACCAACGTCTCATTTTACTGTATTTTAGCATTTGATGTCATTTTTGGTGCCAACACAGAAACGGTAAACATGACTGGCCAAGAAATGGATGGCGTTGCGAGTCCAGAAGACTTTGGTGAGTGGATGGATTTTAACTTAAAAACAAAGTGAGTGGTATTTATAAGATGTGTGGTATTTTAGCATTTTTTGGTGAAGAGGTGGACGTTTCACCATATTTGCTTTCTCATCGAGGACCAGATGATTACGAAACAAAGACATTGGGTAAATGTCGTATGGACTATTATCGTTTGTGTATAAACGACTTAACGAAAGCGGGTATGCAACCTTTCATAGATGATGGGTGTATGTTGATTTGTAACGGTGAAATTTACAATCATAACAAATTTAGAACTGGATCTGAGAAGAGTCAGAGTGACTGCGAAGTTCTACTCCCTCTCATAAAAAGTTTCGGTATGGTTAAAACTATGGAAATGGTCAATGGTGACTTTGCCATCATATATTCCGATGGGAAGAGAATCATGGCGGCGAGGGACCCAGTCGGAGTCAGACCTCTATTTTATACACGGTATGCAGATGGTTCGATCGCATTTTCGAGTGAGGTCAAGGCGTTGCGATTTTTGAACTCAAGAATCGATATATTCCCCCCGGGTCATATATATGATTCATACATCGATGATTTTGTATGCTATCACACCGGGTACTGGAACGTGCATAAATATATTGAAACACCAAATGTTCATGACCAGATTAGGGATGTATTCGAGACTGCTGTACATGACCGAATCGCTACGACCGACCGAGAAATAGGATTTCTTCTTTCTGGTGGACTGGATAGTAGTTTAATTGCTTCGATTGCTTCACAGAAACTCGGTAAAATCAAAACATTTTCGATCGGTTTAGAAGGGAGTCCAGATTTGAAAGCGGCTCGTAAAGTTGCTGACTACCTCAATACGGATCATACAGAAGTTAAGTTCACTATCAGTGATGGAATCGCACATCTTGGGGATGTGATTTTTAGCCTTGAGTCATATGATACTACGACTGTGAGAGCGAGTACACCTATGTGGTTATTGTGCAAATACATCAAAGAACATACAGATTGCCGTTATATATTCTCTGGTGAGGGGAGTGATGAAATTCTGGGTGGATATCTCTATTTCCATAACGCACCATCCGTTGATGAGTTCGCATACGAAAACATGCGTCGTCTTCGTTTGATTCACCAGTTTGACGGGTTGCGTGCAGATAGGTGTGCGGGGGCTCATGGTTTAGATTTGGTCGTCCCATTTCTGGATAAGAAATTCATAGATACGTGTATGACTATAAACCAAAACCTGAAGGTGGACCCGATTGAAAAACGTGTATTGAGAGAGGCGTTTATGGGGTATCTACCGGATGAGATTTTATGGAGACAAAAGGACGGAATGAGTGACGCAGTCGGGACGAATTGGGTAGATGAAATCAAAGCGTACGCGGAAAGAGATGTCACTGATAAGGTTTACAGAGACACTAAAAGTAGAAGCCGGGGTCACAATATACCCATAACAAAGGAAGAGGCGTTATACCGGAACATTTTCTGGAAGTTTTATGGTGAAGATTGTGATCATCTCATCACAGAAATCTGGAGACCAAAATGGACTAAAGTAAGAGACCCGAGTGCGCGCTTACTTATAGAAAAGAATCATACCTAATATAAATGGCGGACTTTGTAAAGAATTTCAACTGTAAAAACGAAGACCACGTGATGTGGTTGAAGAAACTTGGTGGAGTAATGGCCAAGTCGATGTCTGGTGAGAGGATCAATGTTGAGGCTGCCGTGAATGATAACCCTCTACCAACTAAACCCGTTATTTCTAATGTTGCTGACTGGGCATATGTACACTTTCAGTTATGTATGAAGTATGCGAACGCAGTTCTAAATGAGGATGCGTTCGTCCCCGGGAAGAAGTGATAAATATTCATCTAGCGAAAAATCTTGTGGATCTGAATTTTCATCCATGCGTACCAATAGTATCTTACCATAAACTTCCTCATCTTCAAATGGTTTTGGTAAGATATTCTCATTCTTAATTATTCCAGGGTTTTCTGGTTTCATTATAACCACATCTATGTCAGGCCATTGACCAATAAATGTAGCTCTACCAGAAAGTATTTTAAACACTTCGTTTTTTGAAGGCTCTATATCCAAGTGTATTTGTTCTACAGAGTCACGTGTTTCGTGTATAAGAACAGCCAATGTCATCTTAAGAGGTGTGTATAAAAAAAATATTCACAGAATATAAATGTTTAAGCTCCGTGAGAAGCATATTTTGGTTGTAGTTTTTGCCGTGATAGCTATCATAGGTATTCGGTATTTAAGGGAGACGTACCGCCCAGAGGGTTCTGATTACCGGTACGGGTTCGTAGATACCAACCCCGCCCGTAGAACGTCTCAATTCTTTGATAACTGTTCTCCTGAGAATATGGAAGACTGTACGAGGAATAATCCGTATGAAGGTCTTCCTTTGCCCTAAGTCACATAAAAGAACGAGACTTTTATAAGATAAGTACAATGGAAAATCCGACTAGGTGCTTTGTGATTAAACGCCTATCTACTCTTCTCGGGGTTCCTGAAGATGATACAATCTGTTTGAATCTCGAGAAGAATATTCTAAATCACTCTATTGAAAAATGTCAAAACCCTAATGATGCCGCATGGGAAAATCACCGTTTCGCGAATGTGTATAAACACAAGTTCCTGCAAATTCAATACAACCTGAGACAATCACCCGATTTGAAATCTAAAATCGTTAGGAAAGTGATAAAAACCAAAGATGTAATTAATATGAAGCCGGAAGAATTATGGTACGATGGACCATATGCCAAGAGAATCGAAGAGAAGATTCATATTGATATGAGAAGGCAATACGTTGAAAAGGAAGCTCGTGATAATTTAGTTGGTCTTTTTACGTGCAATCGGTGTAAATCTAATAAGACAACGTATTACCAGCTTCAAACGCGATCAGCGGATGAACCTATGACAACTTTTGTGAGTTGTCTCAATTGTGAGAAAAATTGGAAGTGTTAATGTAGTGTTGAGAATCTGTTAAATCTGTTGGCATGTCTCCAACAGATAATATGAATCTGTACGGTAAAGCCCTTTTCATTGCGGATTTCGTTTGTGGTGTAGTGAAACCTATATAGTCGTATGAAATATTAAATGATGCGAGTTCATTAGCTGTCCAATTTATAATTTCCTCCGTACCCAACCTTGCTGTAATTATAACAATTTTATACCCTAAATACTGAGCCCTATACAATAACTCGATAATGGGAAATATTGGTTGTTTATTTACAAATATAAGAGTGTCATCTATATCAAACATTACCGCATCACCCTCCATAACCCGTCTATTTGATATATACTCTATTCCCACACTCTTAAGATTTTCCATTAATTATATTAAAGATTTAAATTAAAAACTTGACAGGTATGATTGTCGACGTACAATGCGATGATCATAGCGTTCATATAGCTAAGATTGTTAAGGATTCTGGTGATTCGTGTTCGGTTAAATTCCTTGAAAGAATTCATTCGAGTGTATTTGATTTTAGTGATCATGTAGAGACGATAGAGCGGGATTCCATATCGGGTTTTTATGATGTAGAGAATCTCGAGGATACAGGTATTTATGTGCACACTCACAGAGGATATGAACTCGTCGATGATAGTGAAGATGAAGATTTCACATGCAGTGATGTTGAAAGCGAAGAAAGTGATGATGTGTCTCTAATTGATGAAGAAGACCTAAGTTCTCTATAGTTTTATATAAAGTAAAGAAAATGGAGTATAAAGAACCTAAAAAACGTGTGACTAAGAACGATAAGAAAAACAAAAAGGGTGTCTATACATCTAAACATATACGAAACATACTTAAACAAAAAGAGGCAGCTATAGACAAGAGAAACGATGGCCCCGTACCACCCCCCAAATGCTCACTATTCCCAAATGGACGTGTCTGAATATTCGGAGACGGAAATTTTCAAGTTCATGGGAAAAACTGGTAAGAAGTTTTACTGGCTCACACAAAAACTTGGGTTGGATTACTTGTGGTACGATAAAAAGAGGAAAATCATCGAAATTTGGGGACCGTATTATACGCACGTCAATCAACAGTCAGCTCATGTAATCAAATGTGAGATGGATTTTTTTCTGAAACCTAAGTTAGAGGAACTCGCTTCCAATAATCAAGATGAGCATGTACAAACGACCGTCGCAGCGTGTTAAAGTCAATCATGATGGTCGGTGTCATGCACCAGCTAGAGAAGGTACTTTTTTGTACAATCTTTTGAACCCCCCACCTACAAAGTTTCCAATAAAAATAAAACAACCTGTATATCACCAAGATGATTATCTAAAACTTCTAAAAGCAAGTAATGAACGCATGGGTCTTAAGTATGTCGATCCAGGATTACCGATTGTGACTCCGATCGTGTACCCCGACCCACCACAAGAACCTGACTTACCATACAGTGATCATATTCGTGTAACGCTTAGAATTCTAAAGAATGGTATCGTCCGGGTGAAAGTATACCCATCTATTGCGATATTACACGAAAAGTATTGGAGTAAGTGTATAGTTCCACCAACGAAACCTGTTATACAAGCGTTTAAAGCTTATGGATTCAGTGACGATTTCATTAAGAATGTTGAAAAGTCTCAAAAAAAGATGGATCTATTTAAACAAAAGGTTGGTAAAATAATCGAAAAAATATTTGACAAGGAACCCGTCAAAAAAGTCAAAAAGAAGAAGAAGGCGGAAGAAGTCATAGAAGAGGATGATGTCCCACCAGTTCCTGATGAACCAGAAGAGGAAGAAACCCTCGATGTTGAACCCGATGAAGACGAGGTGGAGGAAGAGGAGTATATATCTGACGGAGGAGAATGAGTACCTAAGTAGTTTTACATTTTTAATAAAAGTATCATCATGAATATATTTTTCCTTTCATTACTCCCAATTGAAATCGCTCATATGTCATGTGATCAACATGTCGTCAAAATCCAATTGGAAATATGCCAAATGCTTTACACTGCGTGGCATTTTTCCAATGAGGAACACATTGTTCATGAACACGCCCCATTCACAAAAGATGGAAAACGGAGAGGATACCGTCCCGCACATGTGAAGCACCCTATGACCATGTGGATCGCATCGAGTCTCGAGAACTACTTGTATGCATGTAAGATTGGTATTGCGTTGACGATGGAATATACACACCGATACGGAAAAATTCATACA
>Ga0222719_10001736_pt1 | contig 20694 bp, 4 predicted proteins | sample C33_34DmetaG_FD_165039 | JGI IMG/M metagenome (GOLD analysis project Ga0222719, IMG submission 165039) | Estuarine water microbial communities from San Francisco Bay, California, United States - C33_34D | ecosystem: Environmental > Aquatic > Marine > Unclassified | place: USA: California... | reverse complement strand
AAATTGAATTTGTAGGTTGGGATGAATTCGGTAACAAACTTTCTAACACAAGTATTCGTCCTATCTTTATACCTATCAAGATTACAAAAGTAGATTTTACAGTTGACGGCAAAGGTTCTTCTTATGAAATTAAAGCAGTTCCGATGAGTGAAACAGGACTAGGAGACGATATTAATGAAATTAAAACTCCTATAAATGCTAACGGTGATTTAGTTCACACTACATTAGAAACAGGCGCAAGAAGTGTTACTAATATTATGAATGATAGAATTAGTAAGTTAGAAGATTCTGGCGCTATTGCACCTTTTGATCGATATGTAATTGTATTTCCAAAAAACAGAAAGACACTAACAGATTATTTAGAAAGAGATATTATCAATCCTGATGCTCTTAAAGTTGATGTTGCTGAAAGAGTACAAGAACAAATTGGCTCACAAGAAGGTAGAGAAAAGGCTTTATTAGCAAGTTCTCTTACACAACAATATAACAACTTTAATGCTAATGTTGTAGAAAACACAATAAACAGTGTAGGAAGAATGTATGCAAAATTAAAGACATTTGCAGAAGACACTTCACAAATGAACGAAATAGGTCAAAGTACATTAGTTCAAGAAGTAGCTGAAGGCGGAAATCAAGCCCACGGGACCTATGCTACATCAGTAACAGATCCAAATGATCCAAGAGGTAATGCTGCAAGAAATACTGCTGGTACTGCGCCTGCTGAAAGATCTAGAGATTATCAATTTCAACAAGGTAATACAATCACTGACATTATTGAACGTATGGTGTTAAACAGTGAATTTGCTAGAACGCGGGCAACTGAACCTGGAAAAAATGGAATACGTAGATGGTTTAAAATAGATACACTAACATTTATAGAAGAAAATACTGAGACGCAGTCTCAGTTAGGAAGACCTCCTAAAGTTTATGTTTTCAGTATTATACCTTATGATGCAGATGAAGCAAAATTTAATGCTCCAAATGAAGCACCTGCAAATACAGAAGGTTTGAAAAATGCCGCAGCAAAAGAATATAATTATATCTACACAGGAAAAAATGAAGATATACTTAATTTTGATCTTACATTTAATAATGCATTTATGACCACTGCTCTTGCAAACTTTGGTATGAATACAGGCGGCACATTAACAAGTCCGGGTGCAGATGGAGCCACTGCTCGAACAGAACAAGGCAGAGGTGCAAGTACAAATCAAAACAGTCAAGCAGCAAACGGCGCTGGCGGCACACAAGAAAGAGTAAATGTTAATTCAGCAAGTGCTAATGCAGTTAGAAGTGGAGATATAAGACGCCGAATTGCAGAAATGTTCCATGATAGAATTACAAATCAAGTTACTGACATGGTAACAGCAGAAATGGAAATTATAGGCGACCCTTTCTTTGTTCCTCAAGAACTAGGAAATTTTGTTGCCGAGCCGGGTGATAAGCCAAATACTACCGAAGAAGGTACAATGCGCTATCACGAATCGGAAGTGTTTTGTGTAGTTAACTTTAAAACTCCGTTTGATTACCAAGTTAACGGTGCATCGGTAGAGTTTCCAAAAGTAGTTCCTCAATTTAGTGGGTTGTTTAGTATTTGGGGAGTAACTAATTCTTTTGCAGGCGGAAAATTTACTCAAACTTTAAAAATGGTTAGACGAAGAGGACAAGATAACCCTGCTACGGATAATAATAAAGGACCTATACAAGAAAATTCCAAAACAAGTATAGGAGAAGCTACAAGTGAACAGTCGGCAACAGGAAACACTGGAGCAAATGCTGGAGCAAATACTAGAACAACAGTTAGAAATAATTCTACAACTCCGTCTGCATCAAATACTACTCCAGACGTACAGCCGGCTGGAACAGCAGTTCCTAGTCCAGTAGGAAAAAGATTTGGGTCAATGGACCAAGCAATTAATTCTGCTAAGGCATATCAACAGTCTAATCAAGGATTTAGTTATGTAATTCAACGTGGTGCTAACGGAGGATTTAGTGTTGCAGCAGGAGAGTCTAGTGCACCTGTTAATACAGATCTAACATCGCAAGTACAACAATCAGCTTCATCGAGTACTTCTGCACAGCAACCAAGAAGCCCAGCGTGTTAATGGAGATATAAATGTCAGCAAACTTACCTTTAGATGCTAATGACGAAGATATTCAACAACGAGGATTACGTAGGCCTAGTGCTTTAGACGAAGCATTGCCGGTATCTAATGCATATCAAGCATTACAATCTGCATATGATAACAGCACAATTGGTGCTATAAGTAAAGATAACATCTGGCCAAAACGAGAAGTTGAAGAATTAAAGTCAATGACGCCTGCTCAGCGTAGAGATTATCTTACAGCTAGAGGAGTAATACCAAACGCTTCTTCTATACCTAGTAATATTAAGTTGCCGGAAGTTGACAATATAGTAGATAATTTTTTACAAGAAGGCACTGGAAACTTTTCAGAAAAACTTAATAATTTACAACAAAATCTAGATACTGCTATAGCCAACGGTGCAAATATTTCTTTAGATAGTTATGGACAATCATTAACTGGTAACATTACTCAACCACTTCCTTTAACAGGTCCATCTCCTGGCGGAGCTTATGCACCTGTAGGACAGCAACCTAGAATAACAGGTGACAGTCCTTATTCTTACGAAGTAACTGAAATGTATGATGATAGGTACGATGTATTAACGGGTAAAAAACTTTATAAAGGTATTGCTTCAGGAACTGGCGGCGGCAGCGGAGCAGAAACAAATAACACTGCTGGATCATCTGGATTAGCAACACAACAAACTGAAGTGTCAACACCACCGCCTAATCTTTCACCTAATGATACCAGTACCGAACAGTACGATGATGCTATTCTTAGACAAGCAAGGCAAGAATATTCTAGTCCAACAGTTAATAATGCAACAACAGCTGAAATTGCTAGACAACCAGATCAGACAGTAGATTATACTGATGATGCTGATTCATATGATACAAGGGGCTGGACACCACCTGCCCAAACTGGAGTAGCTTCTAATAGATTAGATTCTAAAGGGCAAACTCCGCCACCACCGCCACCAGGAAAACTATCTAACAGATTAGATTCTAAAGGCGCTGTGAAAGCATCTCGTACAGATATAATTGAAAGTAGACGTCAAGCAGGTAGAGATATAAGATCTGCTAGAGAAAACGGAAGAAAGTTAGTTAGATTACGCCGTGCAGACGGAACATACTATGCAGGTCCAGCTCCACAGTATGATAGTAAGAGATTGCCGAAACGAGCACAGGACATGGGATTTTAAAATAACTATTATAAACAGGAAAAACAATGGCATCAGGAAATTATACAAGAACCCCATCTAGTAGAAACGTACTAAAGGATACAGGACCTTATGAAGCAATTGTAGTAAATCATCTTGACAGAAAGTATATGGGAGGCTTAGAAGTTGAAATATTAAAATATACATCTTCGGGATCAACACCTGAACGTACTGGGCAATTAGCAAACGTTAGATATCTTATGCCGTTTTATGGAGTTAGTCCGAGTAAAGGATTAACAGATAATGACGGATATGAGTATACACAAAAAAGCTATGGCATGTGGATGGTGCCGCCAGACATTGGCACAAAGGTTTTGTGTGTTTTTGCCGAAGGCGACATCAATATGGGATATTGGATTGGTTGTATTCCTGATGATTATATGAATTTTATGGTTCCAGATGGGAGAGCAAGTACTGAACGTACTACAGATCAGACTCCTCAAAATTTGCAAGGTGCAAAGTTACCTGTGGGCGAATATAACAAAAAGTTAGAAACCGGCGAGTTAGTTGATCCAACATTTTTTAAAAAGCCGTATAATAAAGACTTCACTAATGTACTCGAAGTTCAAGGGTTAATATTTGATGAAGTTAGAGGAACTACAACTACAAGTGCTAGACGAGAAATTCCAAGTGCAGTATTTGGTGTAAATACTCCCGGGCAGCGTGATAGGCGCCCAGGATCTCCTAAAGTAGAAGTTGGCTCTGCACCTGATAAACTTAGTATTCCTGCTAATAGACTAGGCGGACACAGCTTTGTAATGGATGACGGAGATGCTAACTTTATTAGAAAAACGCATCCTGAAGATGGTCCTCCGGAATATATTAATAAAGAAATAGGTGATCCGGGGGGCGACGAAACAATACCTCAGAATGAGCTACTTCGATTTAGAACTAGAACAGGTCATCAGATACTACTTCATAATTCAGAAGATTTAATTTACATATCAAATGCTAGAGGAACTGCTTGGATAGAACTTACTAGTGACGGCAAAATAGATATTCATGCTCAAGATAGTATCAGTATTATGACTGAAAATGATTTTAATTTTACGGCTGAACGAGACATAAATTTTGAAGCAGGTAGAAATATAAACATGAAAGCTACTGCTAGATATAGTAAAGGTGCCGACACTGATAGTAGAGGACTTGACAGCGGACGTATACAGTTTGAAGCACAACACGATTATAATTTACAAGTAGGAAAAGACTCAAAAATAACAGTTGGTAGAGATCAGCATGTTGGAATTAATAGAGATCATTTAAATTCAAATGGAAGATTTTATCAGCTGAATAGTGGTCAAGATAACAGATTGACTACTCAAGGATCTACCCATATTAGTAGTTCTAGAGAGCATAGAGAAACAGCAACATATATTCATATGAATGGTCCTAAAGCAGCTCCTGCTCAAGAAGCAGCAAAGGTTACTCCATTAGCAACTGTAACATTGCCGTACATCATTCCAGGAAATTATCAACCAGTTGCATATCAAAGTATTCTAACTAGAGCACCGCAGCATGAACCTTGGCCTCATCATGAAAATATGAATCCTTTGGCTTATAAAAAACCTGATACTGATAGAGAAGCACCGGGAGGATTGGATACTGCTGATAGAGTAATTACACCAGACACGTTTGCTAAAAATAAAGGATCAAGAAATTGTAGTGCTTATGTTTCCGGAAGTGGCGGAAATATCGGATCTGGAAATATCGATAGTAGAGCAGGCGGAACAGGTTCTGGCGTAGGTGTTACTCCGCAATCAAATTATAGTTCTAGTGTAGCATTACCAGATGATGGTACTTATCGTTTAGGAACACTTAGCGCACAATACGAATCCGGCAGAGAAGGTCCGGTAGCAATTGGATGGGATAGTACCGGAGGCTGGAGCTATGGTCAGTATCAGTTAGCAGCAAAAACAGGCGCGATGGGCGAATACTTATCATGGGCTAGTACGAATGCTCCACAAGTTGCAGAAGCACTTAACCGTGCAGGCGGCGATAGTGCTGCTCGTCAAGGCACAGAAACATTTAAAAATACTTGGAAAACTCTAATGGCAGATCATGCCGCAGCCGAATCACAGCACGAATATATTGCTAACAAATATTATGGTGGCGGATTACGATCGATAAAACGCAGAACTGGTGTAGACTTAGCATCTAGATCACCTATTGTTGGTGATGTTATTTGGAGTACAAGTGTTCAGCACGGTCCTGGAGGATGTGCAAAAATCTTTGATCGAGCGTTCAAAACACTTGGTACAACTAATCCCAGTGATGCTGCTATTATCGAAGCAGTTTATAATGAAAGAGGTAAAAATAACGGAAGTGGATACTTTGGAAGAAGCACCCCGGCAGTAAGAGCTTCTGTAGTTAAAAGATTTCAAAACGAAAAAGCAGACGGGTTACGTTACCTAGCACAATGGCAAGAATCACAACCTCGAACAACATTAGCGTCTACTGATACTGTTGACAGCTCTACGCCTACGGTTTCATAAGGTTAAATACAATATGAGCAATTTAGAAAAAAATTTATATAAGAGAGTAACGGTTCCAGCAGTGCCTTCGTCTGCATCTTCCGGTAAAGCATACAGAGGATTTTCTTCGGTATATTCAAATAGTAATGATTGGACACTTTACGATTTTGAGCTTGTAAAACAAGATCTAATAAATCATTTTCATATTCGCCAAGGAGAAAAATTAAGTGATCCAGAATTTGGATGTGTTATTTGGGATCTACTTTACGAACCATTTACACAAGAAGTTAGGGATGCTATTATAAACAATGTAACAGATATTATAAATTATGACCCTAGATTACAAGCAAGTGATGTAATAGTTGATACGTTTGAACATGGTATAAATTTAGAAGCAACTGTTACATTTCTTAACTATAATATTGCAGATACGTTGCGATTTACTTTTGACCAAAACGTCGGCATAAATTAAATACTCGGTTTACAAATCAGATAAATATCTAAGTATAGAAGGAACCGCCATGTCGTCAACAGATAGACAGTCTAGATTACTAGTTGCTGAAGATTGGAAACGCATTTATCAGACATTTAGAAATGCTGATTTCCAAAGTTATGATTTTGATAATTTAAGACGCACAATGATTCAATATTTGCGTCAAAATTATCCAGAAGATTTCAATGATTATATTGAAAGTTCGGAATATCTTGCATTAATAGATATGATTGCGTTTCTTGGACAAAACTTATCATTTAGAATTGATCTTAATGCTAGAGAAAACTTTCTAGAGACAGCAGAACGTAGAGAAAGTGTTCTCCGTCTTGCTCGTATGCTTGCATATAATCCAAGAAGAAATCAGTGTGCAAACGGTTTATTGAAAATTTCTACAGTAAAAACTACTGAATCTATTTTTGACAGTAATGGCTTAAATTTAGCTAATTCTACCATTAAATGGAATGATCAAACTAATAGAAATTACTTTGAACAATTTATCAAAATTTTAAATGCAGCACTTCCTGTACAAAATTCTATTGGAAATCCTCTTAAAACAGCTACTCTAAATGATATTATAACACAAAAATATAAAGTTAATTCTACGAATACAGCACAAGCAATTTACCCGTTCACAAAGCGTATTGAAGGGTCTACTACACGATTTGAAGTTACTAGTGTAGACATACAGAATCAGGATTTAGTAGAAGAAGCACCGCTACCTGGCAATAGCCCTGCATTTTTGTTTAGAGATGATGGCCAAGGAGCAGCTAGTATTAATACTGGATTCTTTATGCACTTCCGTCAGGGCAAGTTAGAAGACGGATCATTTACAGTTTCTAATCCTACACCTAATCAAGCAGTAGCAATCGACTCAACTGACATTAATGATTCGGATGTTTGGCTATACGGTGTAGATACTGCTGGAGTCGAAACAACTCCTTGGACAAAGATAGACAGTGTTGAAGGTAACAACATTATTTACAATAACTTATTTCAAGGAATAACAGAAGTATTTGCTGTAAACACTAGAGTAGGTGACAGAATTAGTTTAATATTTAGTGATGGTGTTTTTGGTAATCTACCAAACGGAAATTTCAAAATATATTATAGAACTAGTGCTAATAGAAATATGGTAATTACACCTAGTTCTATTGGAACTGTTAACGTAGAAATACCATATCAAGGACGAGGCGGAAATTTAGAAACTCTTACATTTGGACTCGAGCTAAAGTACACTGTTGCTAATTCATCGCCGACAGAAACTAACGACGAAATTAGAACAAATGCTCCTGCAACATACTATACACAAAATAGATTGATTACTGGAGAAGATTATAATATTGGTCCATTTGCAATTAGTCAAGATATTATTAAAACAAAAAGCACTAACAGAATAAGTGCAGGAATTAGTAGAAATTTTGATTTAAAAGATTCAAGTGGAAAGTATAGTAATACTGATCTTTTTAGTACAGACGGGATAATCTATAAAGAAGAATTTGTTGAAAAAACTAAATTCAGCTTTAATACACAAAGTGATATTGAAGGAATTATAAACAATTCTATTGAAAAGATAACTTCTAGCATATATTTAAGAAACTTTTACTTAGATAAATTTCCTAGAACTATTATTAGTGATCTTAATGTTTCTTGGAAGTCTGCTACACAAGCTACAAATTATTATACAGGTAATATAAATGATGTCGACGATACAATTATACAAGTTGGTGTGTTTACAGCAAATTCTCTAAAGTTTATTGAAGCGGGATCATTAATTAAATTTATTGCACCGAAAGGGTATTACTTTAATCGTAAGAACCAATTAGTAGAAATACCCGAAACCGGCGCTCTTGAAAAAAATAGTAAAGATTATATCTGGAGTAAAGTTATATCTGTAACAGGCGACGGAACAAATGTTGATGATAATGGGTTTGGTGCAATAACATTAAACGACGATATTCCAACTAATGCTGTATTACAAGAAATTATACCTAAATTTAGCAGATCGTTGAATGATGACGTAAAGTCTCAAATAATTGATCAAACATTCAATCTTAATGATTATGCTTTAAGGTATGATATTAATGAAAGAGAATGGAAGTTAGTACTAGCTGAAAATATTAATACACTAAATGAGTTTTCTGTAGGCAAAACTGGAGATAGCAGCGCACAAAATCTTGATGCAAGTTGGTTACTGAGGTTTAAAACAGACGGTAGCTCTTATGAAGTATTTTATCAAAATTTAAGATTTATATTTGAAAGCGATACTGAAATAAAGTTTTTCTTTGATAGCAGTGATAAAGTTTATGATGTAAAAACAGGAAAAACATATAGAGACCAAATCAATATTTTGAATATTAATAATGTACAAGGCAGTACAGAATCTTATACAAGAGATTTTCAGTGGACCATACAAGATGCGTATAGAGACAAAGAAGGATACGTTGATACTAAAAAAATTGTTATTACTTATTTAGACAGTGACGATGATGGGGTTGTTGACGATCCAGAGTTATTTGACAATTTGGTAGACTTTAATAATTCTGATGTAGAAAATGAAGATAAGTTAATTTTTCAAGAAAGATATTTTACATCCGACGGCGTAGAAAACTATAGATACTTTGCTAATTTAGATGACACTATATTAATTGTAGAAAATGAAGCAGCAATTTCACCTTACAGTTCTAGACTAGAAGGACAAATTTTCTATCTACTTGAAGAAAAAGTATTTAAAAAATTAAACAAAGCGGCTAATAACACATCTTTGATAATTGATTATCTTGTATACGAAGGTAGACGAAATCTTAAATTCCACTACGCACATGTTGCAGATAGCAATTATCGAATTGATCCAGCAGTAAGTAATATAATAGATACATTCTTACTAACAAAATCATATGATAGTCAACTAAGAAATTGGCTTAAAACAGATAATGATAGTATAAAGCCTTTGCCGCCGAGCAATGACGAATTATACAGACAATTTGGACCTAAAATAAATGCAATTAAGTCAATTAGCGATGAAGTAATTTATCATCCTACAACTTATAAAATTCTGTTTGGTGAAAAGGCAAAAGAAAATTTGCAAGTAATCTTTAAAATAGTTAAAAATAATAATTTAGTTACTAATAATAATGAACTGAAAGCAGACATTATCAGTGCAATTGATAGATTTTTTGCATTAGAAAATTGGGACTTTGGAGAAACTTTCTACTTCCAAGAACTAAGTGCATATATCCTTTCTCAACTGAGTCCTAAGCTAGTAAGTTTCTTAATGATTCCGAAACAGGAAACACAGTCATTTGGTAGCTTATTTCAAATTAAATCTGAACCAAATGAAATACTAATAAGCGGAGCAACTGTTAATGATATTGAAATTATTGATGAAATTACAGCAGCTTCTTTACAAACTTCAGGAACGGTTATACAATCAAGTGATAATACGAACTATACAGCAATACAAAGTAGTGCAAGTACAGGTTCTACTTATACTACAGAAACTTCGACGAATAGTTCTTCAAGCGGATCAAGCGGGTCAAGCGGATCGAGTGGTAGCGGAGGATATAGTTACTAATGGCTTATAATGATGACAGCGAAAACAACCAAAATAAAAAGGTTACTGGTAGCGATTTCCTACCGCAGTTCTATAGAACAAATGCAAATAGAAAATTCTTACAAGCTACTTTAGACCAGCTTATTCAACCAGGCGAAGCAGAAAAAATACAAGGATATTTTGGTAGAAAAACAGCAAAAGCATACAAAACTTCAGACAACTATATTGGCGATGTATCGGCTCAACGAGAAAATTACCAATTAGAGCCTAGTATTGTGATTAAAGACGAGTTTAACAATATTGATTTTTACAAAGATTATAATGATTATATTGGCCAATTAAGTGTTTTTGGCGCAAACACAACTAATCATAGTCGATTAAATAGTCAAGAAACATATGCGTGGAACCCAAATATTGATTGGGATAAATTTGTAAATTTTCGTGAATATTATTGGTTACCTAATGGTCCGCAAACTATTGACATACGTGGCCAGTCAAAAGAAGTAGTAAGCACTTATACTGTAACTTTAGCTGAGGACGACGATAATACTTCTTATGTTTTCAATGATGGATTTACAAAAAATCCATCCTTGCAATTATTTAGAGGGCAGACATATAGATTTGAAGTAGATACACCTGGACATCCTATTGCATTTGCAATCAGTAGGACATTTACTCCTGGTGCAGCTATTCTAGTTGCAGGTTCAGAAGGGATACGATCTAATGGATTGTACGATGGCGCATTGTATGATGAAGAAGATGCAAATTACGATCTAGGTGACTTTATTGTATTACCGAGTGGAGGTAGTGTAACATTTGACGAAGATGAAAATGTAAGTACAATTTATCCAGATGGGATTAGGAAGTTTGGAGAAGAAGGTGAAGAAGTTTCTACTGTTTATTTAGAAAACGGGACTATTGAATTTAGTATTCCAGAAAATGCACCTGACCGTTTGTACTACATTAGTAAGAACGATATAGATACTAGTGGATATATTAAAGTTTCAGATATTGAAGAAAATACATTTCTAGATGTATCTACTGATATATTAGGAAAGAAAACTTATACTAGTGCCAATGGTGTTGAGTTGTCAAATGGATTTAAAGTAAGATTCCGAGGACAAGTAATTCCGGAAACATATGCAAATGACGAATGGTATGTAGAAGGTGTTGGGGACAAAATTAGACTTGTTAATAACAAGGACTTAATTATTCCTTCGGCATATTCGTCAAATCAGTTTATACCATTTGATACAGATAACTTCGATACATTGCCATTTAGTAATGCTAAGAGTTATACAGTAGATAAGGATTATATTGTAGTTAATCGTGCTAGTTTAGATAGAAATGCATGGACTAGATACAATAAATGGTTCCATAAATCTATTATTACAAAAAGTTTTGAGTATAATAATAATGAAACCCCAATTAATGAAGAATCGAGAGCTAAACGACCTATTATTGAATTTGAAGCAGGTATCAAGTTATTCCAGTTTGGTAGTTTTGCAAAAACAGATGTTGACTTAATTGATAATGTAACTACTGATGTATTTTCTACAATAGAAGGTCAAATAGGGTATAATGTAGACGGAATAGATCTAGCAGATAATATGCGTATTCTATTTTCTGCAGATACAGATAAATTAGTTAACGGTAAAATTTATGTAGTTAAATTTATTACAATCGGTAATCGTCGACAAATAAATCTAGTTGAATCAGAAGATACGACTCCACAAGATTTAGAAACAGTACTTGTTACTCAGGGACAAAAGAACGCAGGCAAAAGTTATTATTATGACGGAGCAACTTCGAGCTGGAAAGTGTCTCAAGAAAAGACAAAAGTTAATCAGCAACCGTTGTTTGATGTATTTGGAGTAGACAAAATAAGTTTTGGGGACACTAATACATATGATGCTAGTACATTTATAGGTACAAAACTGTTTAGTTATAAAGCAGGTACAAGCAATAATGATAGCGAATTAGGGTTTCCGTTAACTTACAGAAATATTAATAATAGCGGCGATATAGTCTTTGAATTTAATTTACTAACTGATATTTTTGAATATGAATCAGGAACTGAATTATATAGAAAATCCATTAACCCTGGATTTATGAAAAAATATAAAGACTTAACAACTTTTGAATGGATCAATGGCTTCTCTAATAAGCCTACTAAAAGTGTTCAAAAGGTAATAAGAGAATATGCAGTTGAAGAAAGTAATTTAAATACTTTTGAAGTAGATACTTATTTAGATGCAGGAACGCTAACAGATATAACAATTAATGTTTTTGTAAATAGTTTTCTTGTTAACAATTATACTATTGAACGAACAAATAAAAAATTATTCATTACTTTTGCTGAAGATTTAAACGAAGGTGATTTTGTTGTTATTAAATCAAAAACATCACAAGCTAATAAAAATGAAAACGGATATTACGAATTTCCAAATAATTTAGAAAGAAATCCAAAAAATGAGGACTTTACTGAATTTACATTAGGCGAAGTAATTGATCATGTAGATACTATGGTCGAAGATTTAAGAAACTTTTCTGGATCATATCCTGGAACTAGTAACCTTAGAGACTTGGGCGACATTGATAAATTTGGAAAAAGATTTGTAAAGCACAGTGGACCGATTAATTTATCTGCGTACCATGTAACAAATAAAGAATACAATATTGTTAATGCTTTAAAGTTTAGTAGAAGAGAATATTCTAGATTTAAAAGAAACTTTATAGAAACTGCTGTTAATTTAGGTATAGATACTGAAACAAAGCAACATGTTGATTTAGTATTGACAGAACTTAATAAGGATAAACAAAAAACAGAATCTTTCTACTTTAGTGATATGGTTGGCTATGAAGCAGCCACAATTACAACACATGAAGTATTAGATACTAGATCTAGATTTTATAGTTTGTCAGAAGATTTTGATTTAGATAATCTGTCTAACAAAAGTGTAAATGTTTATCTAAACGGTGTACAGCTATCTTACAGTATAGATTATAACTTTTCAACAGACGGATTTGTAAACATATTTGCTGATAATCTAGTTGTCGGCGATACTATTACGATATACGAATATCCATCAACTGATGGAACATTTATTCCACCGACGCCGACAAAATTAGGGTTATATCCTAAATTTTTACCTGAACTTATATACGACGACACTTATAGACCAGCTGCTGGAGAATCACCAACAGATGAAGTAGCATACAAGATATATGCACAGTCTGAAAAAGGGTATAAATTTGAAGGAAAAATTGGATGGTTTTATCCATTATACACAGACAAGGTATCTGCTGAATCAGCAGACTTAGCCAACGGCGGCACCGGAACAGCTCATAAGCACATGTTTAACGGGTCAAATATAATACTGTATATGCCCAATACGGGAGGAACACACGCAGGTATTGATACAACACTTTTTGATGCATATCCTCAAGGACAGTCGTTTGTTAGAGGGCATGACGGCAGTTATATAAGATGTTATAGTGATTATCGAGACAATTTAATACTTGAATTAGAAAAAAGAATATTTAATAATATTAAGATTGAATATGATAGTAGTATTATTGACGTAACTAAGTTTAAAGGTGGCGAATTTAGAAATAACGAATTTACTAGAGAGGAAATTGATAACTCTCTCTTACCTAGTTTTGCTGATTGGTTATCAATACTAGATAATGATTATACCGATAATTACTTCTATCTCCGCCAAGATGAGTTTACATTTAATTATAGTACTATGAAGTCATTTAATGGTAATACATTGCCAGGATTTTGGAGAGGAATCTATCAAAATATATTTGATACTGACAGGCCACATACTGCTCCTTGGGAAATGTTAGGATTTACAATCAAACCTACATGGTGGAACACAGTATATGGCCCTGCTCCTTATACAGGAGATAACTTATTGTTATGGGAAGATCTTGAAGAAGGTAAGATTGCTGAACCTGGAAAAATTCGTTATAATAACAACTATGCAAGACCTGGACTATCAAAATGTATACCAGTTGACGGTAAAGGATTATTAAAAAGTCCGTTACGAACAAACATAGTAGATAATTTTCTGTTACGTTCTACTACTAATAACTTTAGTTTTGGCGATTGGGCACCGGTTGAAAATGCCTGGCGCCGCAGTTCAGAATATCCGTTTAGTATTTTAGAATCAATGGTGCTTAATAAACCAGCAGAAACAATTGGATTAGGATTTGATGTAAGCAGAATTCAAAAAAACTTTGCCAATCAGTACATTTATAATAATACTAGTAAGGTTATACAACTAGAAAAAATCTTACTTCCAAATACAACACAAAGTGATCAGCGTGTTATGACTTCGGGACTTGTAAATTATATTTCTAATTTAATTTCCTCTAATGTGTTAAAGGTGTATGACGACTATCAGCTACAATTGAAGAGCATCCAAAATCAACTAGGGGTAAAGTTAGCTGGATTTACAGATAAAGACAAAGTTAATGTAATACTTGATAGCCGTAGTATTGTAGAAGATCAAAGCGAGAATGGTATCTTTATACCGCAAGAAAATTATAATGTATTCTTGAATACAAGTTCACCAACAGATTTAATTACATATAGCGGATTAATTATTGAAAAACTAGCAACTGGATTTATTATTCGAGGGTATAGTCAAGATAATCCTTATTTTGAATATTACGCTCCAAAGTCAGGATCAAAACGTGTTGTAATAACAGTTGGAGGTATTACTGAAACTGCAAATGAGTGGAGAGAAAGAACACCATATTTAAAAGGTCAGCTTATAGAGAATGCTGGAAAATACTACAGAGTTAAAGAATCGTTTACTTCTACTCAAAATTTTGAAATAGATAATCTAGCAGTTCTGAAACAAGCCCCTATAACTGGAGGAAAGTCTGCAGAATTTGATAAAAACTTTTCTAAACAAAATGTTTTGCGTATTCCTTATGGCCATAAGTTTTCTAATAGTCAAGAAGTAATCACATTTATGCTAGGGTATGCAGAACGTTTAAAAGATTTAGGATTTGATTTTGTATTTACAGAGAACGGATCACAAATTGACAACTGGCAAGACTCTGCAAAAGAATTTTTATTCTGGACCACACAAGGATGGACATCAGGAACAGTTATAACTTTGAGTCCTTCTGCAAATAGATTATATTTTGATAGAGACTATCATGTGGTTGACGACTTGACAGATCCTTTTTATAATTATTCTATATATGATGAAAATAAACAACCTTTAGATTTAAAATTTAATAGTATATTAAGAGATCAAAATAGTTTCGGGATACAAGTAGTTGATTCGGATCATGGATTGTATCATGTTGCTCTTCCGATTGTGCAAAAAGAACATGTGGTATTATTTGATAATAAAACTATCTTTAACGATATTATCTACCAACCGTCTACAGGTTATAGACAGGATCGATTAAAAATTAATGCATATAGAACCTCAGACTGGCAGGGAGGATTTAATGTTCCGGGATTTGTGTTTGACGATGCTTCTTATAAAGTATGGGAAGAATATAAAGATTATAATATTGGCGATTTAGTAAAGCACCGCCAATATTATTATACTGCTGTACAGAATATTCCAGGATCAAATATTTTTAATGAAAGTTCATGGTATCGTTTAAGCAAAGAACCAGAGAAAAAGCTACTTACAAATTTTGATTATAAAATAAATCAATTTATGGACTTCTATGATTTAGATAGTGCAGGGTTCGATGAATCTCAACAAGAACTTGCCCAGCATTTAGTTGGTTATCAAAAACGGAGGTATCTTGCTAATATAATCAATGATGATATAAGTCAGTTTAAATTTTACAACGGATATATTCAAGACAAGGGGACTATTAATTCTGTAACTAAATTATTTGATTCGTTATCTAGTAACGAAGAAGATAAGGTGCAGCTATTTGAAGAATGGGCAATTCAAGTAGGCCAGTACGGTGCAACTGATAATGAAGTACAAATTGAATATAAACTTTCAGATTCGAAACTAGAAGAAGCTCCTCAAATATTTGAAATAACAAATTCAAATCCGACTAAAATAGATAAAATTTACAGACTATTACCTAACGATGTACACGATAAACCACAGGACTATATACATACTTCTCCGTTTCCTGTCACAACTGTGCAAGAGTTCTTAAAGACGGGCGGCTATGTAAACGAAGATAATGTTACGTTTATTGCGTATGATAAGTCTGAATTAGCTGGTACAGATATTAACTTAATAGAGCTAGGGTCTTATATTTGGTTAATTGAAACAGGTAAAGACGACTGGACAGTTTATCAGATAATAGACACTGACCTTAAAGCAATTAGCTCAGAAACTTCAACAGGAGAGTTTACTAATCAAGGTGATCAGCTTACAGAAATTACACTTAATAAATGGACAAAAAATAATTTACAAGAAGGTGAAATTATTGGTATACTAGATGCTGAAGAATATGGAGTTGAAAGTTTATATAATATTGAAAAAACAAACCTTAACAAAATATTAATAGCAGCAGGTAGCGAGGTATCTACATTTGATGCCCAATCTTTTGCAGTAGTTAAATTACGAGAAGTAAGAATTAATAATATATCTGAAATAAATGCTATTATTCAAGACAAGCAATATGATGATCAGAGATTTTGGGTTAATAATTATGAAAACGGATCATGGAATGTATTAGAAAATAATACTGTATTTTCTGAGCGTCAGACTATCCAAAACACAACTGATATAACTAGCACAAATCAAGAATTTGGTGAAAATATTGCAGTTTCAAAAAATAACAGGACAATGGTTGTTGCAGCACCAAATGACGAAAACGGAAAAATATTTGTATACTTAAGAAGTAGTGAAAATAGTAATTTTGTTATTAGCCAAGAAATAGAATATCCATCAGATACAAATCTTTTAGATATTTCAAATTCTAGATTCGGTGATTCTGTTGATATTAGCCCTGATGGCGAATACATAGTAGTCGGCATTCCAAATGCATCAGATGTTAAAACAAAGTTACTTGGAAACTTTAGTCCAACTATTGAATATCAAAAAAACGATATTGTCAAATACAGAGATAATTTTTGGCAAGCATTAAGAACTATTTCTCCAGAAGCTGGAAGCCAAGGATTTTCTACTTTTGATAACTATCAAAATTTAATATCTAACACTGACACTGATTCTACTGATACAGTATTATTAGTATCAGGAAATCCTGGATTAGAAAATAGTATTGCTGATCATATTTTGGTTAGAGCGCCTGCTGACATGTATCTTGGAACAAAATCTAGAAATTTTACAGCTGGTCAGGAAGCAGCAGGTGATATTATTAGTTTGTATTGGAATAAGAGTAGTTATGCTAATGAAACATTAGAAGAAGTATTACCATTTAACAATACTATTACTCAAATTACACCTAGTTGGATAAGTTCAACTCATGAAATTATATATAAAGTAGATTCAATATTAGAAATTGAAACATTTATCTCTTTGCCTCAAGTAGGCGACTTTGTTACAACAGTGACAGGCAGAGCTGAAGTAGTTTATGTTGCTTCTAAATTAGATAGTGCAGTAATTTATGTATCTAATACAAACGGCATATTTGATGTCACAGGAGAATTGTATAATGACGAAGATAATTTTATTGGATTATATACTAGTGAAAATACATATACTACTAGTGCATCTATAGGCGGTTATTGGTTAATTAAAACTTATAATACAGACGATAAACCTTTAAGTAGCTTTACTACTGAATTATCTAACAGTGATGGATTTACATATACTGTGGGATCAACTTTTTATGATGTTGGTAGAGGATTAGTGTATGCTGATGTAAAATTATCTGAGTCTGCAAGAGATATTAATGATTATTATAATATTCAAGATACTGTATCTAGTATCGGAACATTTGTACTTGATAAAAACCGTGCAAGTTATATTACACAGCTTTCTTATAGAGGAGATCCGTCAGGACAAGATGGTCAAGACGGAACAGAGAGATCTTGTCAATCTAATTTGTTTGTTGTAAGAGTAGGAAAAACATTCAGCGATGGACTAACAATCGGAGACAGTTATAATTTCCAATTGTACGATTTAGAAAATAAGCCTATTGATTATGATAATGTGTTTATTGATGACGAAGATATTAATAAACAATTAACTATAAGTGACATGTGGGACGGATATATTGATTTTGAATTTAATAGATTTGATTCTAGTGGATTTGCTTTTGAACCACAGCCTAGATTATATCATGATGTAAGCGGAGTGTTACAAACTAGACCTCAAGGTGACGTTATAGTTGATGTACAAACAGCTAGTGACGGCAGCGGCGGACTAGCAGCAAGTGCATTGGCACCAACTAGTGCAGCAGAAGTTGTTTATCTACAAAGAGACTTTAACAGAGTTAGAGTATATGTAAAAGTGTTAGACGAATATAACGGAGTTACATTTAGCGGAAGATTCAATGAGCTTAATAATATCGGAAAATATGAATTAAAACGACTTGCAAATGAAACTATTAGAATCGCTGGCGATGTTGATAGAGTATTTGGCGAAGTTACAGATAGTGAAAATAGTATTACGTTAGGAACTAATCAAGTAGGTAAACTTCTTGTATTTGAAAATAGCGTATCGTTTACAAACGGATTATTATCTTGGGAAGATACTCCTGCATTAATTGATGAAGAATATTATTTCTTTAATGAAAATGTAGAGAGCGGAATATCGATTCCGTCTAATCCTCCTTATTCTTTAAATAAAGATTATAGACAAATATACAATTTGTCAGCTGTTAGTACGGGTAATGCTGGTCCAGACAATTCTGGCGCGATAGCAATTTATAGAAGACGTCCAGATAATACATATCTATTACAAAAAACTTTAACAAGTTTCCAAAATGCTGAAGATAGAAAATTTGGAAGAAAAGTTAGATTAATACAAACAGACAATTCATATACTCTATTAGTTGGAACTTCCGGAGTTGATGCAGACAGTGAAACTTTAAATACCGGACGTAGAGAAAATCCAGGACAAATAGAAATATTCAGACATGGTACTGATGATTTAGAAAATCTCAGCGGTCCGTTCCAGATTAGAGAATACAATGTTGGTGAAATAACTATCTACAAAGATGAATATTATCAAGCTATTAGAGCAGTTAAAAGTGGAGTACTACCTACAGACCCTATATATTGGGTAAACATTAGTTGGAAATATGGAAAAGATAGTGATTACCAGGGTGAGTGGGATAATACATATAGTTACGCTGAAAATAATATTGTTCTTAAAGATAATGTATTATATCGAGCACTGACTAATATTGCTGAGGATGCAGCATTTACTACTACTGATTGGAAAACTTTAGATAGTAAAATAGATTATCTAGGGTATCTTCCAAATCTAACTGGTCAGCACTTATATGATGAAGATGTTTTTGACCCGGCTAATATTAGTGACTTTAGCCAAGCGTTTGACATTAGCGACGACGGCCAAATTTTAGTAGTAAAGGCACTATTAGTTGCAGCCGATAGTTATACAGAACAGCGCATAGCAATCTACAGACAAAACGATAATAAATTCCAATTAACTCAGGTTATTAATGCACCAAACGAAGATACTAAATGGGGAGAGAATGTAAGTCTAAATACAGCAGGTACACATTTTGCTGTTAGTGCATCAACAAATGATGAGTTTGGTATTAACAAAGGAGTAGTGTACATATACAAAGCAGTTAGCGGACAGTTTGTTCTTGATCAAACATTGCAATCTCCTCAAAACGAAATTGCCGAACAGTTTGGTCATTCATTAGATTTTGGTTCATCTAATTTAATTATATCTAGTTTAAATGGCGATCAAATTATTCCAACTACTTTTGATAAACAAGAAACTTATTTTGATGGTAAGTTTACAACGTTTAGAAATGTTATACTTGATAAAGGTGTGATCTATGTATACGAAAATATTCAAGATACTTTAATATATTCAGAAAATATAATATATCCTCAAATACAACAAACATTCGGCGAGAACTTGTATAGTATTCAAAATCATATATATGTTGGTATGCCAGAGCAGTCAAATATTGATTCAAGGGGTACAGTAGTTGATTTTAGAAAAAATATTGATTCTAAATCGTGGACCACTTTAGAAAAACAAGTATTACCAGTAGATTTAAATAAAATTTCTGGAATAACTCTTTATAATAAAAGAACAAATGAGTTTATATCAAGACTAGATTATATTGATCCACTTCAAGGAAAAATTGCAGGACCAGCAGAGCAAGAAATTGATTATAAAGTTGGATTTGACCCAGCAGTATATAACACAGGGTTAGAAAATGATTTTCTAATAGATCCAAAAAGATATTGGGGTAAAGAACATGTTGGTGAAGTGTGGTGGGCAACTAATACAGCAAGACTAGCGTATCCTTACTTTGGAACAGAAAATATTCAAAAACGCAATTGGAATAAGTTACTTAATGGATCATCTATTGATATATTTGAGTGGGTTGAAAGTCCGTATATACCATCGGTATATGACGAGTTTGCCGACACTGATAAAGGTTTAGAATTAGGTATAAGTGGTACTAGCATATATGGAAATACTCGATATAGTACACAATTAGTTTACGATAAAATATCACAAAACTTTAGTGCAAAATATTATTTCTGGGTACAGAACAAAGTTACTATTCCTAAAAATTATAAGCCAAAGCGTAGATTAAATTGTAATGATATAGAAAATCTTATTACTGATCCAAGATCTCAAGGATATAAATTTGTAAGTTTAATCAGTGAAAATAAATTTATTCTTAATAATTGTAACGACTTAATACAAAATGATGATATTGTAATACAGTTTAGATA
>Ga0222719_10001734_pt1 | contig 20702 bp, 16 predicted proteins | sample C33_34DmetaG_FD_165039 | JGI IMG/M metagenome (GOLD analysis project Ga0222719, IMG submission 165039) | Estuarine water microbial communities from San Francisco Bay, California, United States - C33_34D | ecosystem: Environmental > Aquatic > Marine > Unclassified | place: USA: California... | reverse complement strand
TTGAAAAAGGAATTGCTCAAGTTATGGAGGGGAGAAGAATTTTCTCCGAACTTTCTGTACTAGAGAATCTTCGTCTTGGCGGCCACACTAATAGTGCTAATATTCAGAATAATATTGATAGAGTTCTCGAAATGTTTCCAGTTTTAAAAGATCGACAAAAAGGCGAAGCAGGGTATCTTTCTGGTGGTGAGCAGCAAATGTTAGCCATTGGTAGAGCATTAATGTCTGAACCAGAATATTTACTTTTAGATGAACCAAGTTTAGGGTTAGCTCCAAAATTAGTTGATCAAATTGCTGAATTGATAATAGAAATTAACAAGCAAGGCATGACAGTTCTTTTAGTTGAGCAAAATGCAAATATGGCATTGAACATATCTGATCACGGATACATTATGGAAACCGGAAATATAGTGATGGATAATGAAAGTAAGAAACTTCTTGATGACGAGGATGTAAGAGAATTTTACTTAGGATTAAATGCAGAGGGTACAAAGCGTAAATCATTTAGAGATGTTAAACATTACAAAAGAAAAAAGAGATGGCTTTCATGAGTAGTGTCTTAAGCTTTAGAGATGTAACTTTGAAATTTGGAGGAATCACTGCTTTAAATTCAATAAATTTCGATGTAAATCCTGGTGAGTTGTATGCAATTATTGGTCCTAATGGAGCTGGTAAGACTTCTATATTCAATTGTATAAGTGGTATTTATAGACCAACAGAGGGAGAAGTAACATTTGCTTCACATAATATATCAGAACTTAGACCAGATGAAGTTGCAAATCTTGGAATTGCGAGAACATTTCAAAATATTGAACTTTTTGAAAATATGACTGTAATTGATAATATTCTGTTTGGCGCACATAGACAGTTAAACTATGGACCAATTGCAAGTCTTTTCTATACAAAAAAAGTAAGAAATAAAGAACAAGAAGCAAGGATAATCGCAGAAGATATCATAGACTTTTTAGAAATTGAGCAATATCGATATTCTTATATACTATCTCTTCCATATGGAGTTCAAAAAAGAGTTGAGCTTGGAAGAGCTTTAGCTATGAATCCCGAAGTGGTTCTGCTTGATGAACCAGCTGCTGGAATGAATAGCGAAGAAACTGAGGACATAGCAAGGTTTATAATTGATTTACATGAGGAAAGAAAAAAAACAATAATTCTCGTTGATCATGACATGAATATGGTTATGGATATTGCTGAAAGAGTTATGGTTTTAAATTTTGGCGAAAAACTTGCTGAGGGTACGCCAAAAGAAATTGTTTCTAATGAGAAAGTTATAGAAGCTTATTTAGGAGGGAAGTAGACATGGCACTGACAATGAAGGAAATATATGATGTGATTAAAATTGATGGAGGCAAGACACCGTCAGAAAAAGTCATGGAAATATCTAAGAATTTTCCTGAAAAGATTGCAATGAGGTACAAAGAGTTTGGAATATGGGAAGAGACAACTTATGAAGCATTTTGGTTGAAATCTCAATATGTGGCGATGGCCTTAAGATTTTTTGGTGTTTCAAAAGGTGAAGCGGCAGCTATACATTCAGAAAATAGGCCAGAGTGGTTTTTTGCAGATATAGGAATCCAGGCTATTGGAGCTGTTAGTGTTGGATTGTATCCAACCAATCCTGCTCCTGAAGTACAATACCTCCTTTCCCATTCCGAAAGTAAGGTGCTTTTTGCAGAAGACCAGGAGCAAGTTGATAAAGCTCTTCAAGTAATAGATTCACTACCAAATTTGGAGAAAATTGTTTATTTTGAAACAAAAGGTATGTATAGCTATGATCATCCAAAATTAATGCCATTTAGTGAATTTTTAGAAATTGGAAAAAGTGAATATGAATCTTTTAATGATTTTGTAGAACAAGAAGTTCTAAAACTGGATGATGATGATATAGCAATGATGATTTATACTTCTGGAACTACTGGACCTCCAAAGGGCTCTATGATTTCTCATGGAAATATGAGATGGGTAGCTACACAAATACCTAATTTCCCAATTGCTGATAGATTAGATGAAAAAGACCCACAATTTCTGTCGTATTTACCTCTCTGCCATGTCTTTGGTAGGTTAATTGATGAACTAATTGGTATACATGTTATGGCTACCATCAATTTTGCTGAATCAATTGACACAGTGCAGTCAGATCTTACTGAAATTCAACCTACAGTTTTTCCTGCAGTGCCAAGAATTTTAGAAAAAATGTATTCTGGTGCCATAGTGCGAATGAAAGATGCATCACTATTGAAAAAAAGCTTATTTAAATTTTCAATGATCTTAGGAAATTATGCTGTTGATAGAAAGCTTTATAAAAACTTTGATGACGTTTTAGCAAAAGCTCTGCTGTCAGTAGGATACTTACTTTCATTCAGATCAATGAGAAAAAAATTAGGATTATTAAATGCTCAATCAGCAGTTTCAGGAGCGGCACCTATAGCACCTGAAGTTTTAAAATTTTTTATGGCTTTAGGTGTTCCTCTTTTTGAAGCATACGGTATGACCGAGAATTGCGCTTATGCAACTACCAATAGTGCTGAAAAAATTAAATTAGGAACTGTTGGCGTTCCTAATGTTGGAGTTGAGCTAAAGCTAGCTGATGATGGAGAAATTCTTATTAGAAGTGGAGGTGTCTTTAAAGGGTACTATAAAGATGAAGAAGCAACCAATAGAACTATTGATCAAGATGGTTGGCTTTACACAGGAGATGTTGGTGTATATGAAGATGAATTTATCAAAATAGTAGACAGAAAAAAAGATATTATTATTACAAGTGGTGGAAAAAATGTTTCACCATCTGAAATCGAAAATAAAATTAAAGTATCCCCCTTTATAAGAGAAGCCATCGTAATTGGAGATAGAAGAAAATTTTTGTCGGCATTGATTGGGATAGAGTTTGATACAGTATCTAATTGGGCATTAAGAAAAAATATACCCCATACAACTTACAGAGATCTGTCAGAAAAGGATGAAGTTAAAGATTTAATTTGGAGAGAAATAACAAAAGCAAATGATGAAACATCTTCATTGGAAGTAAGAAAATTCAGAATGATACCTAAAGAATTAGATCATGAAGAAGGAGAGCTAACTGCTACTCAAAAAGTAAAAAGAAACGTTTTACTTGATCAATTTAATGAGTTAATAGAGGAGATGTATACTTGACAATATTTTTCCAAGCTACTGTTGAGGGACTTTCACTTGCTGCTATTTATTCACTAGTAGCACTTGGATTTGTTTTAATTTATAAATCGATGGATGTACTTAGCTTCGCACAACCAGCATTAGCAGTAGTTGGTGCTGGGTTGATTAGTTCTTTAGCAGTAGACAGGGGTATACCATTTTGGATATCATTGTTAATAGGAGTTTCACTAACTGGATTATTAGGTTTAATTATTGAGAGAACTTTTTTACGTCCTATGGTTGGAGAGCCTGTATTTTCAGTAGCTATTTTGACAATTGGTATTGATGTATTATTAAGAACAACTTTAGACAATTGGATAGGATTAAATCCTCGATACATGGGTGATCCATTTCCATCATTTGGAAAATTTGGATCAACAACTATAGGCGATGTTACAATCAAATATCTTGAAATTGCTGCTTTAGGAACTGCAATTTTTATTATTATTGCCTTGAATATTTTCTTTAAAAGATCAAAATACGGAGTTGCTATGAGAGCTACAGCATTTGATCAAGAAGCTGCTTTAGCTCAAGGTATTAATGTCGGAAGAATTTTTGGATTAGTGTGGTTTATTGCTGGACTTCTTGCAGCGTTTGCAGGGTTTTTTATTACTGGTGGTTTTAATACTTTATCTCAAACAAGCTTTGTTGTAGCTTTAAGAGCCTTACCCGCTGTAGTTATCGGTGGTTTAGACTCTATTCCTGGTGCTGTTGTTGGTTCAATAATTATTGGTTTAACTCAAGGTTATGTTGCTTATTATCAATATGATTTTGAAACATTTACAGGGTTAACTTTGGGTAATGGATTTTCATTACTTGCACCGTACATAATAATGTTCGTTATTTTAGTACTTAAACCAGATGGGTTATTTGGAACAAAAGAAGTTGAGAGAGTATGAGAAAAAGGCCAAATTTATATACAAATTATTCAAAAGAAAATGCTATATTCTCAAATAGTACTCAGAAATTTTGGTTTATTGTTTTAACATTTTTAGCTGTTTCGCTTTGTTTCATTGCCACAGATTATTGGATTTTATTGATATCTAGATCTTTAACTTTTGCTATAGGAGCATGGGGTATAAACATTGTTTCAGGTTTGGCAGGCCAAATAACTCTCGCACACGGGTCATTTATTGGAATTGGGGTATATACAGCAGCAGTTCTTGGTGGTAGTGCATCTTCTAGTGTCATCGGACTAGATTTAGATATGATAGTTTGGTTACCTGCAGCAGGCATTGTTGCTGCGTTAATCAGCTTAATCCTTGCGCCTATAGCAGTAAGATTAAAAGGTTTAAATCTAGCTTTAGTAACGTTAGCTTTCTTATTTATCTGTTCGCATATATTTTCAAATTTTATATCAATTACTGGTGGAGCTGGAATTGGTCGAAAGGTTGCAAAACTTGTTTTGTTTGGTGTAAATCTTGAAGATGGTTTATTATTAGGGAATTTTTTACTTGAAAAAAGTCAAATCCAATATTTACTTTGTCTTTTTTTATGTATTTTTATGGGATTTGGATTTAAAAACATTGTTAGATCAAGAGCTGGTAGAGCATACGCTGCTATAAGAGATGGGGATATTGCTGCCGAGGCTCTTGGAGTAAATTTATTTAGATATAAAGCTAGTGCATTTGCTTTAGCAAGTTTCTATGCAGGAGTTGGTGGGGCTATGGCTTCAACAATTTCAGGGGGTGTTGAGCCGGGTCTTTTTAATCTACTATTTTCTATTTTAGCTGTTGCAATAATAGTTATTGGCGGTGCAGGAACTGTATTAGGACCATTATTTGGAGCTTTTTTCTACATAATGTTTCCTGGTTTAATACAGTATGTTTTAAAGTTAACGGAATTAACAGAATCAGCCTTACCTCTTAATTTAGGACAAATCGAAGCAATGGTTTTTGGTCTTTGTATTATTTTATTTTTGATATTCGAGCCAAGAGGTCTATGGGGGATTTGGTTTAGGTTACGTAATTATTTTAAAGCTTGGCCTTTTTCCTACTAGATTATAAAAAATCTAGTAATCTTTAACTATTAGTACTAATAAATTTAAGGGGGAGAAATGAAATCATTGCGTAAGCAAGGAATCATTCTATTTACTATTCTTGCCCTTGTTTTAGTAGCCTGTGGTGGTGATGCAGTTGAAGAAGAGGTAGTAGAAGAAACAACACCTAAAGTTGTTGAAACTCTAGACTCACCTGCAGTGACAACCGCACAATCTGTTAAAACAGGAGTAGGAGTTACTTCAGATCCTTGTCCAGAAGCTGTTGGAGCATTTCCAACAGGTGCAGACCCAACAAAAGGTTGTATTTACCTTGGGCTCATAAACGACTATACAGGTCCTTATGGAGCATTAGGTCCAGCACTTGAACTAGGACAAAGGGCATTTTGGCTGTGGGCAAATACAGCTGGTGGAGTTGGAGACTATAGTGTTACCATCGCTGAGGGTGGAGACGCACAATATAATCCTGCAAAACATTTAGAGGTTTACAATTCTATGAGAAATGATGTCGCAGCATTAGCTATGTCTCTAGGTACACCACAAACTTTATTTATTCTCGATGAATTAGATAAAGATGACATGATTGCCGCTCCTATGAGCTGGTATTCAGGTTATGGATTTAAAAATCTTGACAAAGGATTAATTGTTGAGTTTGGATCTTCATACTGTGCACAAGGCATGAATGCACTCGATTGGGCAATTGCTAGCCTACCTGTTGATATCAAAACTATTGGAATTATCGGTAATGCAGGTGACTATGGTGGTGACTGGGCTAAAGGTGTTGAAGCTGCTGCAGAAGCAAACGGAGTAACAGTTGCATGGAGTTACTTACCTCCAGCTACTGAATTCGATGTTGCACAAGCAGTTGGTTTGATGGTTACGCAACCAGTTGATGCTTATTTCCCAGCTTTGGGACCTACAGCAATGGCACAAGTTGCTGGTGGTGCTTTCCAGCAAGGTTTAACACCTATTGCTATGATGGCAGCTCCTTCATTTAATGACAGTTTCGTTAGAGAAGGATTTGCTTTAGCACCATTATTTACATCTGGAACAATGTATGTAACAGCTTTCACACAACCTTATGAAGCTGATACACCAGGTCACGCAGCAATGAGAGCTACTTTTGATGCTGTTGGACAAGCAACAGGTAACTTATTCGTGACTGCTGGTTGGACATCACAGTATCACTTAAGAGATGTTCTTTTAGCTGCTATTAAAGGTGGAGATTTGACAAGAGCAGGTATTAGGAGAGCAGCAGCTAACGTAGACGTTAGTTCTGATCAAATGATGCCTATAAAAAATCTCGGTCGTGATGGAGGTCAAACAGAAACATATGTTGGAGTTCCTACAGCGGATAATTTGAGTGGTATTAACACACTTGCTTGGCCATATACAGGGCCAACTGCAGCAGCCCGTGATTGGACTGCTGGTCCATGTAGTTAATATTTAACTATTTCGATATAAAGAGCCGGTATATTACCGGCTCTTTAATTTTTTATAAATCTAAAATCTTTTTATGTACAATTTGTCAAAAACAAACAAAAAATTATTAATTATTTTTTTAGTTGTATTTATAACACTTTCATCTTTAGCGCTTATTAAGACAGATTATTATTTTATGTCTCCAGGTCCTCCTTATCAGTGGGAAATAAATTATGTGGATATTAATACTTTTGATTTTGAAGGTAATTTATTTCAACTTACAGTCAGAAGAGATGAAGCAAATGCACTTATTTATGTTTGGTCTCTGCTGAACGATTCATATGATTTATACCCCAAGGAAGTTATTTTGCCAGATGGTGTTACACCAAAAGAATTAAGTGAAATAAGTATACAGAATATGAGAGCTTCAGAAAATGTTGCTATTGCAGTTGCTTTAAAATATTTAGGGTATGAAATTGATACAAAAGGCGACGGTGTTTTAGTAGTTGGTTTACTTGATAATTCTCCTGTTAAAGACAAATTAAAAAAAAGTGATTTATTGAATTCAATTAATAATATTGAGATATTTTCAGCAACAGAATTTATATCTACTTTAAGAACTTACTCCATAGGAGAAACAGTTTCTATAGGTCTATTAAGAGAAGTTGAGGGAGTCAAAGAACAAATTTATATTGAAACAACACTAATAGAGCATGTTGAATACCAAGGAGAGCCTATGGTAGGCTTCCTAGCTACAACTGTAAATGAAAGGTTTGACTTTCCCTTTGAAATAGATATCAAAACTGGCAATGTGGGTGGACCATCAGCTGGTTTAATGATGGCATTAAATGTTTATAACAATTTAATTCCAGAAGATATAACAAATTCTATGATTGTTGCTGGAACAGGGACCATTGAAATAGATGGATCAGTAGGACCTGTTGGTGGAATAAAACAAAAGATTATTGCAGCAAAAAGAGCAGGTGCAGAACTTATTCTTGTGCCGGTTGCTAATTTTGAAGAGGCTTCACAATTCGAAACAGATAAAACAGCTATAGTTGCTGTTGATTCTTTCGATGAAGCATTATCAGTTATTTCGCAGTATAGTTCACGTTAAAGACGGGAGATAAATAATATATAACCATGGTCAATATAGGTGGTACAAATACTGGTAAAGAAAGAAGAGGATTATCTTTTCTTGTTTTTGTTGCAATAATTGGGTTTTCAGTTGCTAGAGCTATAGCAACTTTTTTTACAAATTATTTATGGTTCGATTCTGTTGATTTAAACTCGGTATGGATAAAAATTCTAGTGACAAAGTCTGTTTTGGTTGCCGCTACGTCACTGTTAGCATTTGCTTTCATCTTTATTAATTTAAGACTTGCGGTTAGAGCAACACCAGTAATGGACATTTTTGAATCCTTTGATTCTCAAGATCCATTAACTAGATTTAGAGAATTTTTTAATGAGCGTTTCTTAAAATACAGACTCTTGGGTGCTATTGGTCTTTCCTTGTTTTTAGGCGCTGGTGCTTCTCAATTGTGGGAACAAGTTTTGTTATTTATAAACCAAAAATCTTTCGGAGTTTCTGATCCTATTTTCCAAAATGACATATCAAGTTATGTTTTTGGATTGCCACTATATAGACTTTTTGTTTCTTGGGGTTTTCAATTAGTAATCTTTACATCATTTATTATTGTTTTATTTTTTATCGCAACTGGAGCACTACAACTTCGTCCAGGTAGGTTGCCTGAAGTAAGTAGTGGTGCAAAAGCTCACCTCTCTGTATTACTTGCATTTGTAGCTGTCCTCAAAGCTTTTGCCTATAGATTAGATTCTATGGAGTTATTGTATTCACCAAGAGGTAAAGTGTTTGGTGCTAGTTACACAGATGTTGTCGCTCACTTGCCTGCATTAAATCTATTAATCCTAATATCATTGTTTGGTGCAATATTACTTTTAGTTAATATAAAGAGAAGAGGTTGGTTACTTCCAGCTACATCTATTAGCCTTTGGCTCGCAGTATCAATAATCGTTGGAGGAGTTGTTCCTGCTGCAATTCAAAGATTTAGAGTATTACCTGATGAGTTAAATAAAGAACTTCCTTACGTTGAACATCATATTAACTACACGAGACTTGCTTATGGTTTAGATAGTATTGAAGAGAAATCGTTTGAAGCCTCACCAAATTTAACAGATAGTGATATAGCTGATAATGCTCAGACAGTGGACAATATTAGATTGTGGGACCCAACAGTTCTAGCAGAAACATATAGTCAGCTTCAAGAGATTAGAGCATATTATGCACTAGATGAGGTAGATGTTGATCGTTATGAGATTAATGGTGAACTTACACAGGTCATGGTCTCAGCCAGAGAGCTAGATCAGACAAACTTGCCGGCAGTAGGCTGGGTTAATGAAAGACTTCAATATACGCATGGCTATGGTGTTGTATTTAGTCCTGCAAATAATGTTGCAAGCCAAGGTCAACCAGATTTTTATGTAAAAGGCGTGCCTGCAACTACAACTGTTAGTGAGCTTGAAGTTGAACAACCAAGAATATACTTTGGGGAATCAGCAGAGTCTGTAGAGTATGTGGTTGTGAACTCTTTACAAGACGAAGTTGACTACCCTTTGTCAACAGAGGGTCAGTCAGTTGCTTACACGAATTACTCAGGAGATGGTGGTGTAGGAATAGGTTCTTTTTTTAGAAGACTCGGATTTGCTTTACGTTATAGTGAATTAAATTTATTAATTTCAAATCAGCTCTCAGATGACTCTAAGTTAATTATGGAACGTAATGTTGTAAGCAGAGTCAAGAAGGCTGCTCCTTTCCTATACACCGATAATGATCCATATTTGGCACTCATCGATGGAAGTTTATTTTGGATAATTGATATGTACACTGTGTCTGACAAATATCCTTATGCTGAGCCGGCTGATACAAGAAGAATTAATGCAAATTCTGGTCTTCCAATGAATTTTAACTATCTTAGAAATTCAGTAAAAGCAGTTGTTAATGCTTATGATGGCACAATGAATTTTTATATAGTTGATGAAACAGATCCACTTATTTCTTCATACAGTGATATTTTCCCAACTCTGTTTACACCTAAAAGTTCAATGAGTAGTGAGTTACTTGACCATATAAGATACCCAGAAGATTTGTTTACGATTCAATCCGATATGTATAGAGATTATCACATGACTGACCCAAGAGTGTTTTATGCTGATGAAGATCCTTGGGTAATACCATCTGATTCATCAACAACACCTAGAGTTGCTACTTTAAGGGGAGAATTCTCTGAAATAGGGTTCAAGCCAATGTTGCCATATTATTTATTAATGAGTTTGCCGGGAGAGAGTGATTTAAGTTATCTTATTTTTCAGCCATTTAATCCAGAAAATAGACCAAATATGCAATCATTTTTAGTAGCAGATGCAGATCCCGAAAATTATGGACAATTGATAGACTTTAGGCTTCCAAAAGGAGAATTTGTCGATGGACCAAGTCAAGTTGCCACAAGAATTAACCAGGATCCAGATATTTCACAAATATTTACTTTGCTAGATCAGCAAGGTTCTAGTGTAATCAAAGGCAATCTTTTTGTTGTTCCTATAAAACAATCAATACTTTATTATCAACCAATATATCTTCAAGGAGAACAGAATCCTCTACCTGAATTTAAATTTGTTGTAGTTGTTTTCCAAGACAGAATAATTATGGAGGAGACCCTGTCAGAAGCTTTGGCTAGTGTATTCGGAGGCGATTTTGCGACTGAGAATATTGAAGACACAGAAGGTGAAAGTCCTCTCGAACTCCTTGAAAAAGCTACTACAGCTTTTGAAAAAGCCCAAAAAGAACTACAAAATGGAAATCTTGGTTTATATCAAGACCTAGTTGAGCAAGCACAACAATTTGTAGACCTTGCTTTAGAACTCTTAAATAACAATTAAATTTCTTGAGTTTAAATTAATTCTTATTAATATTAATTAATCAGCGCGGGGTGGAGCAGTCTGGTAGCTCGCTGGGCTCATAACCCAGAGGTCGTAGGTTCAAATCCTACCCCCGCTACCAATCTATCTTATAAAGAAATCTATTATTCTTTTTCTTCCTGTTGAAGCAGCTAATAATTTTAATGCAAATAATCCCGAAGCTCCTAGATAAGCTAAGCTTCCCAAAACTAGAAAAATTCTCCAAAATAATATTGCATCCATATCTAAATTATAATCTACTCATAGACAATAACTATTTGGTTAATTCAATTATTTCGTTAGCTGTAATCTCTCCATTGAGTGTATGTAAGATTAAAAGATTGCTATCTAAAACTAGAGTAGTCGGAATTCCAGTCCAACTGAACTGCGATAAAATAAGATCAGACTCTTCTTCTTCCAGTATATTTTTATAAGTTATTTTATTATCTTCAATAAATTCTCTACCATTTGATGCAGAGTCATCAACAAGAATACCAATGACTGTTATATTTGATTGTTCGGAAATTTTTAATAATTCATCGACTTCATTTTGACAAGGAATACACCAACTAGCCCAAAGATTAAGAACGATATAATCTGTATTGATTTGTTCGACACTAACTGAACTCAACTGCATAAGTGACTCAACTTGAATTCCATTGTTTATATCTGAAATAGAATTAATTTCCTGATCAGCAGTTGAGGCATTCAACACAGCGATACCAATAAGTCCTGTTAATAGTATGAGTAGTAAATTTCTTTTAATCATAATGTAATGTTATTACCTAATACAAATACAATACTAAACATGGACATTCAAGACATAAATTATCCCGGATTTAATAGAAGTCTTGAAGAGCTTAACGCTATTACAAAATTAAAGAAAAAGTCATGCGAGATTCTAGATTTTACTGAAATTGAGTGGGTTAGAGATGTATTGCGTCAAAGGATTAATGAAAATAATGATCTAGAGATTAAGTTTAAAACTCCATCTGAAAAACAAATCGAAGAAGTTTCAGCAATTGTAGGAGCAGTCATCGATATGGAAGAATTAAAAAATAACTTCCATAAGAATAAAAGAATTATAGGAATCACCTCTGGCAAAGGAGGTGTTGGAAAATCTACTGTAACATCATTACTTGGCATTGCATTAGATGAACTTGGTAAGAAAGTTGGGATTCTTGATTCTGATATTTGGGGCTACTCGGTTCCAAAGATTTTGGGGGCTAAATTTCCTCCAATTCCATTTAATGAAAGAATCTTTCCATCAAAAATTAATAATATAAGTGTTATATCAATGGAGTATTTTGTAAAACAAGATGAAGCGGTTATCTGGAGAGGGCCAATGCTTCATAAAGCCATAGAACAGTTCTTATTTGAAGTTTTATGGCAAGACATAGATATATTACTTATAGATATGCCACCTGGTACTGGTGACGTTTCTATCTCTTTATCTCAATTCTTAAAATATTTTGAAAACATTGTTGTTACAACTCCTCAAACAAATGCAACAATGGTTGCAGAGCGATCAGGAATTATGTCTAAAAAAGTTAATGCCAGCATTATTGGAGTAATAGAAAATATGTCATATATGGAAGTTGATGGAAATAAACTTTATCCATTTGGTAAGGACGGAGGAAAAGAACTATCGAAGAAACTTGATGTACCAATTCTTGGAGAAATGCCTTTACTAGAAGAGATAACTGTCGCTTCTGAAGGAAGTGATTTATTTGCTTTTAAAAATAATCCAAACTTTAAAAGAGTTATTGATATTGCAAATGAAATTTTGAAATTTCAACCTAAAAAGAAACCAATAGATCTAAAGATTAATTAAGTAAGAACCTAGCGAAACTAAACCCATTAAAAAGCAATAAATTGAAAACACATTCAATTTAGAACTAACTGTAAAATTAATAAGAACTCTGATTGCAACTAGTCCGGAAAGAAATGCAGCAATGCAAGGAATCCATAAAGAGTTATCAAGAGGTTCTGTAGACTGCATAAATGTTAGAAGCCAAGCTCCAAAAATTGTAGGCAATCCAAGAAGAAGTGAAAAGAATATTGCTTCAGTTTTTTTTAATTTCAAATACAATGCTGTACTTAGAGTGATACCTGATCTTGATACTCCAGGGAATAATGCAAGGGCTTGGGCAACTCCTATTGTAAGAGATTCTTTTAATGAGAGATCTAAAATACTTTTGTCACCCTCTTTTAGCTTGTCAGCAAAATACAACACACTTGCAATAAAAATATAAGCTAATGCTGTTATTGCTAAAATCGCGCTACTTTCATCAATTAAATTACTTATTGGTAAAAATAATCCAAAAGCTGCAGCCGGCATTACACCTACAACTATAAGTTTAAAAATTTGAATTAATGAGTCACGGTTTTTTAAGATCGAAAAAATGTCTTTGAAGTAATATATTAAAATTGAAAAAAATGTTCCTAGGTGTAAAAACGCTATCTCATATGTATTAAAACTGTTGTCCTTAAACAACTCAGACAAAACCACGAGATGTCCACTTGAAGAAATTGGTAAAAATTCAGTGACGCCTTGTATAATTCCAAATAAAATATCAATCATAATTAATTAATTGTTGAAAAATGCCATCCTTGACATGATGTACATAAGTATATTCTAAATTTTTTACTGTATTCTTTTTCTACAAACAATCTTTCTTTTCTTGCTTCATTTTCGGAAGAAAACCTTCTTTTGTTTGAGCATTTAGGTATATTGTTCATTCATTTATAAGATTAAATTTGTAAATTGTATAAACGAGCTATATCTTATTTATTTTTAATGAATTAGACTCAAATAAATGAATTTTTTAGCAGTTATTCTTAGTTATTTACTTGGTTCGATTAATTTTGCCTATATTACAGCACGAATAAAAGGTATTGATATTTCTTCTCAGGGAAGTGGTAATCCAGGAACCTCAAACGTGTTAAGGACATTAGGAAAAAGATCAGCTGCAATTGTGTTGTTCGGAGATTTATTGAAAGGAGCAATTCCAATCGTATTTTTCTACCAAGATCAATATTTTTTAGCTTACGGACTAGCTGCTGTTATAGGCCATATTTATCCAGTATTTTATAAATTTAAAGGTGGTAAAGGGGTTGCAACGTACCTCGGTGTTTATATTGCAACAGTTTTCATGAATCCTTATAATTCTGTCTTATTCAATATAGAGATATTTCAAATACTTAATATACCAGCACTTGCTTTTGTCTATTTTGTTGTATTTAAAACAACTCGTGTGTCAGCAATTGCTAGTCTGTCAACAGTTTTGATAACTGTTTCGTTATTAATTTATACAAACGATGAAATATCTAATATTGTAGTTCTTGTTGTTATATTTTTTTTAATTTTATTAAAACACTCTGAAAATATCAAAAGACTTAGAGAAGGCAAAGAAAATAAATTTTAAAAAGAGAAAATTTTTTTAAAAGTAGTTATTATTAAATTAACAACAGTAAGGGCAGGGCATGAGTTCTACACTAGTTTTAATAGCTTTAATGATATCGCTTTCAGTAGCGGTTGTTTTCCCCGAGTTACAATATTCAAAAGTTAACAAATCTATTTCTAACGAGTATCAATTTATGGTTGAGAAACAAAGAAGAGGGTTTATCATATTGGGATTAGTAGCTATGTCAAGTTTTTTCATAGCTCTTCAAGCTCTCTCAGTTCCAATTTTTGTTTTCCACCTAATTGTTGATGTAGTTTTTGGTATTTATGCATACACTGCATTTCAAGTACGATCATCCTCTCTTCAAAGAAACAGTTTCACCTATGAAGATGATTCATCTGCAGATAATGATAATGTTGAATATTTAAAACAAGCAGTATAATTGTCCGAATCCGAAGCTAATTTAGAAAATTTATCAGCAGCTTTTAATGAATTAAATGATGTTCGTGAACAGTCTTTAACAATTTCGAGAGAGATAGTTCGTGAGTGCTCAAAAAGTATTAGAAATGTTCATAGAAATGATATATTTTCTGCTGAAAAACATATCAAAAGCGCTCAAGAAAAATTAAATGATTTAAAAAGTATTTGTAGTGAAATTTCAGAAATTAGTTATTCAGGCTATGTTTTAGATGCCGAAAGAGAATTTGTAGAAGCTGTTATGTTCTACAATTTTGAAATTAAAGGAACAATCGAACCATTTTCCGAATTCAACCTACATCCTTCTAGCTACATACAGGGAATAGGAGATACGATTGGTGAGTGGAGAAGAAAAGCACTTGATCATTTAAGAAATCTAGATATTAAAAAAGCTGAAACTTACTTAGAAATCATGGAAGAGGGTATGGGAATATTAAATGAATTAGATTATCCTGATGCTCTTACTGGAGGACTTAGAAGATATGCAGATAATGCAAGATCAATTATTGAAAGAACTAGGTCTGATATAACAAATGCTTTTATCAATGAGGCATTAAGAAAAGACATATCTAAAATAAATAAAAGTGAAATATAAGTATATAACTGGTCAAGTTCTAGAAATTAATCCATCCTCACGCTGGACTGATGGAACACTACTTCAAGATATATATCCTGATTCATCTTTTGTCAGTGGTAATAATACAGACAGCATGCAAATGAAACCAGAAATTAAAAATCGTAAAGTTTACGCAAAGTATTCATTTGCAAAGAGATTTGAAGGTGGACCCGGCCTTGTTCATGGTGGTATATTATCAGCTGCTTTGGATGACATGATGGGTTACTCAACAGTTATTCACAACATATTTTCTGTAACTGCAAATTTATCAGTTAATTTTCTTAAGCCAACACCAGTAGAAAAAGAATTTGAATTATATGCTTGGGTTAAAGAAGTCGATAATAAAAAAGTTTACACGGAAGCTGTTATTCAATTGGGCGAAGAAAATCATGTTGAGGCTCATGGTATGTTCATTGATTTAGGATTAGATGCTGCTGAGTTCTTTGCTCCAGATAAAAATTATCCTTAAGCTAAATTTTTGACATTAAAAAGTGACTCATAGATTGAATACTAATCATAGGATTCACGCCTGAGCATCTTGGAAAAGTTGAAGCGTCAACAATATAAACATTTTCTAAACCATGTACTTTTCCATCTAAATCTACAACTCCCTGCTCTGGATTTGGGTTAATTCTTGCGGTACCCATTTGATGTGCTGATCCAAGAAGAATTCTAAACGGCGCATTTTTAATTGCTCTAATTTTGTTTATGAAATCTTCAATGTTTACATTTGAAGATTTTTTCCAGTGCATTGTAGGGGAGGCCGCAACCATAATTTCTTCTGCTCCAGCTAAATAGTTTGCTCTGACAAGATTTTCCAGTCCATGAAGTAAATTGCTGTGATCAAAATCATTTAAATTGTAATCCCATAAATGTTGAGGATTTTTATTGATTATTGAACCAGAACTTTTGTCGGATGTTAGAACAATGCTTCCAGACCAATAATTATAGCTTTTTATAAAATCTTCAAAATTGTCGTTGTTGTTTGGGAAAAATGGAAAGAATAAGCTTGGATGCATTGGCAATCCCTCAAGAAGATATCCGTAGTTATCTTTCATGAATAAGTAGTCATCAGAATAAATTCCCTGCATTGTTCCCGCCCATGGCTTTTGCTCCTCGGAGAACTTTCCTGCAACACCTGAAACAGGATGAAGTTTAAGATGTTGTCCAAGATGTTTATTTTTATATCCACTATTTAATAAGATTTTTGGAGTGTTTAAGGAACCAGCTGCTAAAACTACTTTATCCACTGCTATTTGTTGTACTTTTCCATTCTTTTCAACATTTATATGCGTTGCTCTACCTTTTGAGATTGTTAGATATTTTACTGAAGTATTGCTATATACATTTTGACTATTAAATTTATCTTCTGGAAACCAAGTTTGATATGATGAATTGATGCTTTCATCTGAATGCCCAAACGTACTAAAACCGCTCTCAAGGCATTGATCATTACTTGCATTTCTTGGAATGATTTTATAACTAATTTGACTCTGATTTAATCCCTCGGCCAGCTTGATCTCTTTTTGTGGAATTCTATTGTTTGCTTCAGAGACATTTAATTGTTTGCATATAAAGTCCATACTGCTTTTAAAGTTACTTGAATTGAAATAATTATTTTGTCCAGTAAGTGAATCCCACTCATTTAGAATATTATCGGGTGTTCTGAGTGAGGTTGTCCAATTTATACTAGTTCCTCCTCCAATACTTGAACCAGCCAAAAGTAGAACTTTATACCCTCTTGTTTGCTGCATTGCATATGTTTCATAAAAATTGTGATATCCAAAAGTTTCATTGTTAGTTTCTCTATTTGCATAACTACCTTTTTCAAATATTCCTACTTCATAATTTTCATTTAATAAATTAGCTGCAACACCGCCTCCTGAGCCACTACCTATAACGGCAACTTCAATACTTTCTGGTACTTGAATAAATTTTTTTTCTATTTTTGCATTGTTATATATTGGATAATCAAAATATTTATATACAGTGCCCTCACCGTTTAGTGATCTAGCTGTACTTAAACCAAACAAAGCAGTTATTCCAGATCCAAGTTTTCTAAATATTGAAATATTAGAGCTTTGTAAATTGTTTATAAATTTAGGTATATTTTTGTCTTTAATAAATAAATTTCTTAAACCAAGAGAGAATATTACAAAGAAAGCTTTTAATTGAATTATTTCAGATTTATCGGGATAACTTTTTAAAATAAAATTGAAATACTCTTCAGAGTTTTGTGTTTCATTTTCATCAAAATTTGGATATAAACTAGCAAAAATATCTCGAAATGATTTAGAAATTTTTTTTTCCATATTTATATTCTACAGATAGTTATTCAGGGGAGAGAGAATTTTGACAGTTTTGGCAGTTCTGAAGGGCTTCTGAAACCGAAGATTTGCAAAAATTAGTGAATTATAATTTTATTATGCCTGACAGAGACAATACTTATTCGACTAATCAAATCAAGAAAATTTCCCAATGCCACAGTTCTTTTGGTAAAAGAACTCGATTAGCTAGTCCAAAATTAGATAGATGGAAAGATTTAAATAAAGCGATTATTGATTGGCAGAACAATGATGCCCTTGATGAGACATCAATAAAGATTGCTGAAGAAAATAACTTTCAATTTTATGACACAATTCAAAAAAAGATTTTATCTGACTTATTTGCAAGATTTAGAACTATTTATCCAAAAAGAAACTCTAACTTTAATCATGAATATTTAGTTAAAGAGGCTGTCAAGGAAATTGATGGCGAAGAGTATGGTCTTACCACTCACTTTGCTTATGAGTTTGAAGATGAAAATCATTATGAATACATTAAATTAAAAACAGCACATGATCCAGAACCTGAATTAATTGACAGAGCGATTATTACAAAATTTAAAACTGATAATGAAGAATTTTATACAGCAGCAATTGAATTAGATGATCTTGTAGAGATTGAGTCGGTTGAAAATCCTGATGAAATTATTGATCAATATTTTAAGATTTTAGAAGAATATTTAATTGAAAGAAAAAAACGCAATCCAGGTAAACAATGTGATTATTGTGACCAATCTTCAAGGTGTGGACAATTTCCATTGATAAATGCTGATAAAATAACAAATCGTGTCAGAGAAGTAAAAATTTCAAAAACAAATTTAGTAAAGCTTTCTAATTGTGAGAGAAGGACTGCTTGGAATGTTCAATATGGTTTGCCACGTGAAGACTATGTTGAATATGAATCTGAATCAACAGCAACGAAGTTTCATCAATTTTCACAAAAGCTTTTAGTCAATAATGAAAAATTTTCTGAGAAAGAAAATATTGAAAGTTTTAATCAATTAACAAACGAAGAAGATGAAGTTACCAGAGAGCAACTCTTTTTAAAATATCAACAGTTAGTTTCACAATTAAATAATTATGATGATTTAAAAATTAAAGAAGCAGAGTACATCCTGGGTTTTACATGCATTGTTGATGGAAAAGGGTTAAGAGACGGTAAAATCGTTGATCAAAAAGTTGCAACAATTTATACAGGAAAATCTGATTTGGCTGGAAGGCTTGGAGAGACACCAATAATTATAGAGCTAAAGACACGACCGGAAACACCAGAAGATTCATTAGAAGCTCAACTTTATGCCTTAGGTGCATCTGAGCTAATGAAATCTGAAAGTGAAATTATAGTATTGCATATATATGTATCTGACAACAAAGCAACAGTTAAAGAAAGAAGGTTTGGAGTTAGTGAACTTGAATCTGCAAAAGCAAAATTTGAAGATATTTCAAAAAAACCAGCATCGTGGATTCCTTTTGATGCTTTAAGTCCAAACTATACTGTTGGCGAATGGTGTGAGTATTGTGAGTTTAAAAATACTTGTATAGAATTTAGATAAGTTCATCTTTAGGCGCATTTAAATATATAATTATTCACATGGATCTTTCTAAAACACATATTGAATTAGTTGAACAAGTATACAAAAACCTTGAATCTAAAATTATAGAGTTTAAGACAAGAAAAGGCAGCTCCCTCACTCTCGCTGAAAAAGTATTGTACGGACATGCCAAAGATGTTAAAAATATTTCGTTAAATAAAGGTGAAGATTTTGGGGATTTTCTACCTGACAGAGTTGCAATGCAGGACGCAACAGCACAAATGGCATTGCTCCAATTTATGCAAGCTGAACTACCAGAGACAGCAGTTCCTACTACAGTTCATTGTGATCATCTGATTCAAGCTTATGAAGGGGCAAACAGTGATTTAAAAGTCGCTAATAAAACACATAAAGAAGTATTTGATTTTTTACGAACTGCATCTGAAAAATTTAATATTGGTTTTTGGGGTCCAGGGGCTGGGATTATCCATCAAGTTGTTCTTGAGCAGTATGCATTTCCTGGTGGAATGATGATTGGAACAGATAGCCATACACCAAATGCAGGGGGATTAGGCATGGTTGCAATTGGAGTTGGTGGAGCTGATGCAGTTGATGTAATGGCTGGTATGCCTTTCAATACAAAAATACCAAGATTAATAGGGGTAAAACTTACAGGAAAGTTAAGTGGTTGGACAGCTCCCAAAGATATAATTTTAAAAGTCGCAGAAATTTTGACCGTAAAAGGCGGCACGAATGCAATTGTTGAATACTTTGGTGAAGGAACAGAGTCTATTTCTACTACAGGAAAAGCAACTATTACAAACATGGGTGCTGAAATAGGTGCAACATGCTCTATATTTCCATTTGACGTAAAAGGCGAGGAATACCTTAAGGCCACAGGAAGAGGAGACATAGCGTCTCTTGCTAGGGAAAATATGCATTTATTAACTCCGGACGATGATGTTGTTGCAAACCCTGAAAATTATTTTGATCAAGTTATTGAAATTGATTTGGACAGTCTTGAGCCACACGTTGTAGGTCCACATACACCAGACTTAGCTCGCCCAGTATCAAAATTAAAAGATGATGCTGTAAAAAATAGTTACCCTTTAGAAATTTCAAACGCTCTAATAGGTTCATGCACTAACTCATCTTATGAAGACATTGGTCGAGCAGCTTTTATAGCAAGAGAAGCAGCTAAAAAAGGTTTAAAATCTAAAGTCCCACTGATGGTCACTCCAGGGTCCGAAACTACTAGAGCAACTATTGAAAGAGATGGGTACTTAAAAGATCTTGAAGCAATAGGCGCTACTGTCCTTGCAAATGCATGTGGGCCATGTATTGGACAATGGAAGAGAGATGATATTGAAGAAGGACAGACAAATACAATTGTCTCTTCGTACAATAGAAACTTTCCAGCAAGAAATGATGGCAATAAGCAAACATTATCCTTTATTGGTTCACCTGAAACTGTAATTGGCCTTGCTTTAGGTGGAACTCTAGAATTCGATTTTCTTAATGATACTTTAATAAACGAAGACGGTGAAGAGGTAAAGCTCTCACCTCCAACTGCTGAAGAGCTACCTTCAGAAGGGTTTGAAAGCACTTTGGAAGGTTTTGTTCAGCCAAAAGAAAATAGTGACGTTGAAGTTGTTATAAATCCGGATTCTGAGAGATTACAAGCTTTAACACCTTTTGACTCATTTGATGCAAGTAATTATATAGACATGACTGTAATTATGAAAGCTGTAGGAAAGTGTACAACTGATC
>Ga0222719_10001731_pt1 | contig 20711 bp, 20 predicted proteins | sample C33_34DmetaG_FD_165039 | JGI IMG/M metagenome (GOLD analysis project Ga0222719, IMG submission 165039) | Estuarine water microbial communities from San Francisco Bay, California, United States - C33_34D | ecosystem: Environmental > Aquatic > Marine > Unclassified | place: USA: California... | reverse complement strand
CTTTAAATAGAACCTACAGATATATAATCTATAATAATAAAGTTAAACCATGTATTAATAGAAACAAAGTTAGCTGGTATTTTTTAAAAAAGTTAGATGAAAAAAAAATGCAAATTGCAGCATCAAAATTAATAGGCACAAAAGATTTTTCTTGCTTTAGATCTTCTCACTGCCAATCAAATTCACCAATAAGAACAATAAATGATATAGTTGTAACTAGACATAATAATTATATTTATATTGATATAAGTGCAAATTCTTTTTTATATAATATGGTTAGAAATTTAGTTGGTTCATTGGCACTTGTAGGGTCAGGAGAAAAAGACGAAGATTGGATTGAAGACTTGCTAGTTTCAAAAGATAGAAAAAAAGCTGGCAAACAGTTTCCCGCAAGTGGTCTATATTTAGTAAGTGTTGAATATGAGTCGAAGTATAATTTAAATAATAATATTTATTATCCAAGGTGTAATTAAAATTAAATAACTATGAAAGATATTAAAGTGAAAATATGTGGAGTGAAGGATATACAGACCGCTTTAGAAGCTGAAAGTAGTGGAGCAGATTATATCGGCTTGGTATTTTGTAAAAAAAGTAAAAGGTGTATTTCAATTAATAGAGCGAAAGAAATTATTTCAGCATTAAAACCTTCTACTTCTTTAGTAGCTTTATTTTCTAACGATGAAGAGAAATATATAAAATCTGTAATGGATGAAATCAATGTAGATATAATACAATTTCATGGAGATGAAAAAGATAGCGATTGTATAAAATATGGCTTGCAATATATAAAGGGAATATCTGAAGCTAATAATGGTTTTAAAGATCTTGATAAGAGGTACCCTAATGCATTAGCATTTATTGCAGACAGTCATCAAGATGATGGCATGGGTGGAACAGGAAAAACATTTGATTGGGAAAATAATGTGTTTGATACTGTGAAACCTATTTTAATTGCTGGAGGCTTAAATTGTGATAATGTAGAGGCTGCAATTAGGTTGTTTTTACCATATGGTGTAGATGTTAGCAGTGGCGTGGAATCCAGTGATGGAAACAAAGATTTGAATCTAATAAAAGAATTTATAAAAAAAGCGAAAAATGAAAACAAATAAAAATTTAAACGATTTTAATTTAACTAAATATGGTTATCCTGACGAAAACGGCCATTATGGTGTTTTTGGAGGAACTTTTGTAGCTGAGACACTTATAGAGCCTTTAACAGATTTAAGGAACATGTATCATAATTTAAAGAAAGATTCAGATTTTTTAAAGGAGCTTTATGCAGAGTATAAAAATTATGTTGGAAGACCCACCCCTTTATATTTTGCGGAAAGGTTAACGGAAAAAATAGATGGCGCTAATATCTTTTTAAAAAGGGAAGATTTATGTCACACAGGCGCTCACAAGATTAACAATACAATAGGCCAAGCAATTTTGGCTAAAAAAATGGGGAAAACAAGAATCATTGCTGAGACTGGCGCAGGACAACATGGTGTTGCTTCCGCAACAGTAGCTGCGAGACTTGGGATGGAGTGTGTTGTTTTTATGGGAGAGCAAGATATTTATCGTCAATCTCAAAATGTTTACAGAATGAAACTATTAGGAGCAGAAGTTGTTCCGGTAACTTCTGGATCTAAAACTCTTAAAGACGCACTAAATGAGGCGCTTAGGGATTGGGTAACTAATGTTGATAACACATTCTATATAATTGGAACTGTAGCAGGTCCTTCCCCTTACCCAGAACTTGTTAGAGATTTTCAGGCTATTATTGGGAGAGAGGTAATAGAGCAGATGAGAGACATTGATAAAAAAGTCGATGCGCTAGTTGCTTGTGTTGGAGGTGGTTCTAATGCCATTGGTTTGTTTTATCCATTCATAGACAGCGATTCCAAGATGCATGGTATAGAAGCTGCAGGTGACGGATTAGAAACTGAAAAACATTCAGCCCCATTAAATAAAGGTAAAATAGGTGTGTTACATGGAAACAGGACTTATTTATTAGAAGATGAAAATGGTCAAATTATAGAGACACATAGCATATCTGCGGGCCTAGATTACCCAGGAGTTGGTCCAGAGCATGCGTTATTAAAAGATCTAGGAAGAGTTAATTACGAATCTGCAACAGATCAAGAAGCATTGGAAGCATTTCACGAGCTATCAAGAGTAGAAGGGATTATCCCAGCATTAGAAACAAGCCACGCTGTAGCTTATGCAATAAAATTAGCTGCAAAAATGAATAAAGGTGAAAATATTGTTATTAATTTATCAGGAAGAGGTGATAAGGATTTAAACACAGTAGCAAGAATAGAGGGAATTGAGATTTGAGTAGAATTAGTAAAAAATTTGATACATTAAAAAGTGATGACAAAACGTGCTTGATTTCATATATCACTGCTGGCGACCCTTCGATATCAGATAGCTTAGATATTATGAAAACATTGGTTAATTCTGGAACAGACATTATTGAGTTAGGCGTTCCTTTTTCTGATCCAATGGCTGACGGCCCAACTATACAAAGAGCATGTGAAAGAGCACTAAGCAAAAATACATCCTGTAAAGACATTTTTCAGCTCGTGGAGAATTTTAGGAAAAATGATGTTGATACGCCGATCGTTTTAATGGGTTATCTAAACCCAATAGAAAGAATGGGATATGAGTTATTTGCACAACTTGCAAGCCAATCAGGTGTTGATGCGATTTTGATAGTTGACCTACCTCACGAGGAAGCTGAAGATGTCATCAGTGTTTTTAAAAAATATAATTTAGAAAGTATTTTTTTAATAGCTCCAAATACAAAAATTGATAGAATCCGTGAAATATCTAAATATGCATCAGGTTTTTTATATTATGTTTCTTTAAAAGGTGTCACTGGAGCTTCGTCACTTGATATTAAAAAAACAGAAGAGCAGTTAAAGATCATAAGGAAATCCATAGATCTTCCGCTAGCAGTAGGTTTTGGAATAAAAGATGCAGAGACTGCAAAAATATTATCAAATCATGCAGACGCTATTGTTATTGGCAGCGCAATTGTAAATATAATAGAGAAAGAACAAGCTGATAAAAACAAAGCAAATAGTGATATAATGAATTTAATGAGTACAATAAGAGTAAAGCTTGATGAGAACATTATATCTGGAGATAACTTATGAGTTGGTTTGAAAAATTAATGCCCTCTAGAATACGTTTAGATGGTAGTAAGAATAAAAAAGTTATCCCGGAAGGTGTGTGGGAGAAATGCTCAAGTTGTCAAACAGTTCTCTACAGAGAAGACATTGTTCAGAATCACTATGTATGTTCTAGCTGTGGTTATCACATGAGAATTGGTGCTAGAGATAGATTGGAATTATTTCTAGATGTTGACGATAAGAAAGAATTATTTTCAAAACTATCTTCAAAAGATTTTTTAAAATTCAAAGATAGTAAAAAATATAAAGATAGAATATCGTCAGCGCAAAATGTAACAAATGAAAAAGATGCTCTTGTGATTTTAGAAGGAAAGATTAATGGAATTAAAGTTATATGTGCTGCTTTTGAATTTTCATTTATGGGTGGATCCATGGGATCTGTTGTTGGAGAAAAGTTTACTAGAGCTGCAAAAGAATCAATTTCAAAAAATATTCCTTTAATTTGTTTTTCAGCAAGCGGTGGAGCAAGAATGCAAGAATCTTTGGTATCGTTGTTTCAAATGTCTAAAACTTCAAGTGTCATAGCAGATATGAGAGAAAAGTCAGTGCCATTTATTTCTGTTCTCACAGACCCAACAATGGGCGGTGTCTCAGCAAGCTTAGCAATGCTCGGTGATATTAATATAGCTGAACCAAAAGCATTAATTGGGTTTGCGGGACCAAGAGTCATAGAACAAACTGTCCGAGAAACGTTGCCAGAGGGTTTTCAAAGAAGCGAGTTTTTATTAGATCATGGAGCAATAGATATGATCGTGGACAGGAGAAATATGAAATCTGAAATAACAAATATTATTAAAACATTAATAAATAATCCTGCAGATAAAGCAGATTTAGCAATAAATTAATTTAAATACTAGCGTTGAAAAATTTTTCATTAGATGAGTGGATTGAGTGGCAATGCAAACTGCATTCAACTAATATGGATTTCAATCTTAGTAGAATTAAAGCAGTCGCCAAAAGAATAAATATCCATAAAACAACATCAAAAGTATTTACAGTTGCAGGAACAAACGGAAAAGGCTCTACAGTTGCAATACTTGAGTCCATACTTGTTGAAAGTGGATACAAAGTTGGCTCATACACATCGCCTCACTTAATAAATTTTAACGAAAGAATAAAAATCAATAAAATACCTTCTAGCACAAAAGAAATTTGTGAGGCATTTGAAGTTATTGAAAAGCACCGAGAAGATATAACATTAACGTATTTTGAATTTAGTACTCTTGCGGCATTCATAATATTTAAACAAAAAAAATTAGACATAATAATCTTAGAAGTTGGCTTGGGTGGGAGACTGGATGCAGTAAATATCATTAATCCTGATGTCTCAATTATTACCAATATTGGTTTAGATCATACTGCAATTTTAGGCAATGATGTTGAAAAAATTGCATATGAAAAGTCTGGAATTATGCGTACGAATAAACCTACAATTATTGGTTATAATAATATTCATAATTCAATTCTAAAAAATGCAAGAGACATTAAGTCTAATCTAAATATTATTAATAAAGAGTATTTTTATAAGAAAGTTTCAGACAAGAGTTGGTATTTCTCAAATCATGATGGTTTAGAAATAGAATGCGATAATCCAGGTATTAAAGGAGAAATACAAATAAGTAATGCTGCTGCGGCAGTACAAGCCATACATTGTTGTGACTGTGTAGAGTTAAATCAAAAATATATAAACGTAGGCTTAAAAAACGCTTCAATAATTGGACGATTTCAAGTTTTAGATAAGAAGCCAGAAACTATATTAGATATTGCGCATAACGAACAAAGTGTAGAAAAATTAATAGAAAATTTAAGATCATACTATCCAAGTAGAAAACTTCATGCGGTGTTTGGGGTATTAAAAGATAAGAATCTAAACCTTATATTAAAACCATTAAAAAACATTTTTGAAAGTTGGCACATATCAAATAGTAATAATGAAAGGGCTTTAAGCGTTCACGAACTTAAGAAAAATAATTTTTTCATTTTAGAAAAACCAAATGTGTATGATACCATAGAAGATGCATACAATGGTGCTATTGAAATCGCAGATATTAATAAAGATGTAATAATTGTATTCGGATCAAGTTATACAATAGCGCCAATTTTAAAAAGAAGAGAAATATGAATGAAAGTCTAAAAAATAGAGTTATTGGAGCAATATTAATTTTTCTAGTAGCTATTATTATAGCCCCTTTGCTTTTCTCGGGTGCTGGAGAAAAAGAGCTTAAATATAAAAAATTTGATGATCAGGATAGTATAGAGTTTAAATATATCGACGAAGTAAAAAATTTAGAAGGAAAAGATAAAGTCGAAATAAAATCTATTAGTAATTTTGAAAATAAAAAGATAATAAATGATATAGATAAATTAAAAATTTCTGATAGTAAAAATATGAAAAAAAATAGTTGGATTATTAGAACGGGATCTTTTTCAAAAAAAATTAACGCAAGAAAACAAATGCAAAAACTTGAAGAACTGGGATTTAGTTCATTTATTCTAAAAGTAAACAAAGATAAGAAAATACTATTATCAGTTAATATCGGGCCTTACTTTTCTTCTGTAACTTTAAAAAAAGAATATTTGAAATTAATTAAAGATAGTAATTTCGGCAGTTCTTATATTGTCGAATCAAATTTTGAAAAATAAATGTCTACAAAGGAAATCCGATGTTAGATTTTTTTATAATTTTTATACTTTTAATTTTTTCAGTATTAGGATTTTTTAGAGGTTGTAGTAAAGAGTTTAATTCTATAATTACTATAATATTATTTTTCCTCTTTGTTCAACTGTATTCTGATCAAGTTACTAAATATTTGTCGGAAATTGTAGTTATTGGTCAAGATTATTTGCCTAGTTATACTCATAAAGTACTTAGTTTTTTTGTTATTTATTTTTTTACCTATATTTTAGTTTATATAATCAATAGATTATTTTTTAATCACCTCACTTCATTTGAAAATATTTTATTGAATAGAATTTTTGGCATATTTCTTGGTTTTGTAAAAGGCTTAGTTATTATTATTGTTTTATTAGTATTATTAGACTATTTTGGAAAACTTGACGCACTTAATGATTTTGATAAAAATTCATTGTTTCTAGATTATTTTTTTAAATTTGGTGTACAATTGCCACATGTGTGGAATCATTGGTATAGTTGACGATATTTCTGTTAATCAGAGTTTGTTTGATGGGCTTACGGTCCTTCAGCATCGTGGACAGGATTCTGCTGGCATAGCAACATGTTTTAATAATAATTTATATCAAAAAAAAGCAAAAGGCTTGGTAAACGATATTTTTGATATTAATGACATGATTGAGTTAAAAGGAAATTTTGGAATTGGTCATGTTCGATACCCTACTGCTGGCAGTCATGGAACGGATGAAGCGCAACCATTTTATGTAAATTCACCATATGGTATTGCTCTTGCGCATAATGGAAATTTGGACAACTCAGAATCCTTAAGAGAAGAGCTTTTGATAAATGATAGAAGGCATATACATACACAGTCTGATACAGAAGTTCTCTTAAATATTTTTGCCCATGAGCTGCTAAATGTAGATTCATCAACTTTTAAAGTTTCTGATTTATTTCAAGCAATCAATGGTGTTCATAAAAGATGTTCTGGTGCTTATGCTGTTGTAGCCTTAATAGCTGGCTATGGATTAGCAGCATTTAGAGATATCCACGGTATTAGACCTCTGATTCTCGGTAGGAAAAAGAACTCAGCTGGATATAGCTATATAGTATCTTCAGAAAGTGTAGCATTAGACCTATTAGGCTATGAAACTGTCAGAGATCTTGAGCCTGGCGAATCAATTTTTATAGATACAAATGGAAAAATTCACAAATCTCAATATTCTAAAAATCAAGATTTGAGCCCTTGTATATTTGAATATGTATATTTTTCTAGACCAGATTCAATAATTGATGGCATTAATGTTCAAGAAGCTAGAATGAGGATGGGCAAGCAGCTTGCAAATAAAATTTTAAGAGAATGGGCAGATAATGATATAGATGTGATAATACCAATTCCCGACACAAGTAGGACAGCAGCCTTAGAAATGGCTATAAGATTAAATAAAAATTATAGAGAAGGTTTAATAAAAAATAGATATATCGGAAGAACTTTTATAATGCAAGGGCAAGCGGTAAGAAAAAAATCTGTAAGGTATAAATTAAATCCATTAGTATCTGAATTTAAAAATAAAAATGTATTATTAGTTGATGATTCAATAGTAAGAGGAACAACTTCAAAAGAAATAGTTCAAATGGCGAGAGACTCTGGAGCAAAAAAAGTATATTTCGCCTCCGCGTCACCACCAATAAGATTCCCAAATATTTATGGAATAGATATGCCAAGTAAAAATGATTTAATTGCTAACGGAAGAGATACTTCAGAAATTTGTGAGGAAATTGGAGCTGATAAATTAATTTACCAAGATCTTGATGATTTAGTTTATGCAGTACAAGCAGGGAATCAAGAAATAAAAAAATTTGAGACATCTGTATTTACTGGGAATTATTTAACCGACGTCAATGATAAATATTTTCAGGATTTAGAAAAAAAAAGACATTCAACTTAGTGTATAAATTAAGTTAAAGATAATAATATCATCATGAAAGATATAAAAATAATTTTCTCAGAATACTCTCATGAAAACTTAAATAAAAATTATTTCATTTTTATTAACATATTTAGCCAAAGTTTAACTCTTTTTCAAGATTTTAAGGAAATTGCAAAGTATAAGGTATCAACTTCGCGATTTGGAGAGGGTTCGGAGATGGGTAGCAATAAAACCCCATTGGGAGCCCACTTTATAAAGGAGTATATTGGTCAAGATTCAGAACCACTAACAATATTTGAAGCTAGAATCCCAACTAATAAAAAAACAAATATTATTAGCGATTGTATATATTCAAAAGAAGATATTATTTCTAGTAGAATACTTTGGCTTGAAGGTTTGGAAGAAGGTAAAAATAAAGGATTCAAAGTTGATACTTTTCAAAGATATATATATATTCATGGAACAAACGAAGAAGGGATGTTAGGCAATAAAGCATCACATGGATGTATTAGAATGGGAAATAGTGATATCATAGATCTTTGTAATAAAAAAATAATTAATACGCTTGTATACATTTCAAATTAAATAAAAAAATGAATGATAAAAAAAATATAGAAGAAATTTTTTTAGCTGGTGTTGATAGAGTTCTGGGTTATAACGCTGTAAAAAAGTATATAGATGAAAATAAAATTTCTGGATATCAAAATTTAGTTTCGATAGGCAAAGCAGGAAGTTCCATGGCTCTTGCAGCACTTGACCATCCTTCTTTAAAAATTAAATCAGGATTAGTTGTCACTAAGAGAGATCATTTGGAGGAAGGGTTAAAAAAATATAATAATATAAAATGTTTTGAGTCAGATCATCCTACTCCATCACAAACAAGTATAGATTGTGGAGCTGAGTTAATAAATTTTATTAATTCAAAGGATGACAATGATGAATTTTTATTTTTGATTTCAGGAGGGGGGTCAAGCTTAGTTGAGCATTTAGTTGAGGGTTTTAGTTTAGATGAATTAATGAAACTGACTGACGCACTTTTGTCCAGAGGTTATAATATAAATGACATTAATGCCATTAGAAAACATTTTTCACAAATAAAAGGTGGTAAATTAGCTAGTTTTATAAGAAATAGAAATACAAAAGTTTTGGCAATATCGGATGTTCCTTTTGATGACCCCAAAATAATTGCTTCTGGCCCATTATCATATGATGATGTAAAAATTAATATAGAAAGTTATGAAGATGATATAGTTAATAAACTAAAACTTGTTCAGCCAATTAGCTGTCCAGAAGTTAGTCAATTTTCAAATATTAATACTCATATTGTTGCTAAGATTGACGATGCCAAATTAGCTTGTAAAGCTCATGGTGAAAAACTTAATTATAAAACTCATTTACACGACAATTTTATAGAGGGTGATGTTAACGATTTGTCTGATTACTTCTCAAGTTATTTAGACACATGCGAAAAAGGCCTTCACATTTGGGGTGGAGAGAGTTCAGTGCAACTGCCAAAAAATCCAGGAAGAGGTGGAAGAAATCAACAACTAGCATTATTAATGGCGGACAAGATTAAAAATAAAGATATAGTCTTTCTTTCAGCAGGCACAGATGGTACAGATGGCCCAACAAATGATGCAGGTGGTTTGATAGATGGACACACAATAAGTTTAGGCTTAAGTAATAATTTAGATCATAAGATCTATCTTGAGAATGCAGATTCTGGTAATTACTTGGAAAAGTCAAGCTCATTAGTTACAACAGGGCCTACCGGGACAAATGTTATGGATTTAATAATAGCTATAAAAAACTAAATAAATTATCTAAATATCAAATAATTCTATTTTATTATTCCTGTAAATTATATAACTAGGATCGTTATGCCAATCACCAAGAACATATCGTATATAACTTTTTCCATTATTTTTAGTTTTATGGATATTTTTTCTATGTGTATGACCGTGAATAATAATATTTGTTTTAAATTTCTCGTAAAAGTCTAGTACAGTTTCATTACTAACGTCCATAATATTATCTGGTTTTTGTGATGTAATTTTTTTACTCTTACCTCTTAAATACGATGCTATTTTTGTTTTAATATTGTTACCAAGTAAATTAAAAATTTTTAGAGTTACTTTATTTCTTATAAACTTCCTGAATTTTTGATAATCAATATCGTCTGTACAAAGAAGATCTCCATGAGTAATTAAAATTTTAGTATTATCTAAATTTAAAATATAATTCTCTGGAAGAATTTCAATATTTGTTACCTTGGTAAATTTTTTACCAATTAAAAAATCTCTATTCCCATGAGTTAAATATACTTTTGTTCCATTTTTAGATATATTATTTAGAGTCGATATTATCATATTGTTTTGAGAAATTTCATATTTGTCATCAATCCAAGATTCAAATAGATCTCCAAGTATATAAAGCTCTTTCATGTCTGAACTTTTTTCTAATATGAAGTTTATAAATTTATTCGTTACTTCTAAATTATTTGGGTCTAAATGAATATCTGAAATAAAATAAATATTGTTCATTTTTAATTATTCAATAATTATCTCTTCTATAATTACTGGATCTTTTGGTACGTCTTGATGCGGTCCGTAGCTGCCAGTTTCAACCAATGCAATTTTATCTATAACTTCTATTCCTTCTATAACTTTTCCAAATACACAATAACCCCAACCCTGCATAGTTTCACTTTTGAAATCTAAAAACGTATTATCTTTAAGATTTATGAAAAACTGTGAACTTGCAGAATGCGGGTCATTTGTTCTTGCCATAGCAATAGTACCTCTTTCATTGCTTAACTTATTATTTGCTTCGTTTTTAATGGGGGGCAATGACTCCTTTTCCTTCATTTCAGGAGTAAACCCACCACCTTGTATCATAAAGTCTTTAATTACTCTGTGAAATATACTATTTGAGAAATGGCCAGATTTAATATATTCCTTAAAGTTACCTGATGTTATTGGGGCTTTATCATCAAACAATTCTAATTTTATATCACCCTGTGAAGTTTTGATCGAAATTTTTGTATTTGTTGTCATTTCTGCATTTGCTCCGTTATTATTAAAGATTATGGTCATTAGAATGAGATATTTGATAAAATTTTTCATATTTAAACGCTATTGTCCTTGTATGTCTGTTTTTTTTGATTAGAATACCATTCATCTAGAAAAATATCATGTTGATTAACTTATATAATTAGTAAAGTTATTCTTTTTTTTCTCGTATAATACAATGGATATTTCGGGGTATAGCGCAGTCTGGTAGCGCGCCTGCTTTGGGAGCAGGATGTCGGGGGTTCGAATCCCTCTACCCCGACCATATGATGCGCCTGTAGCTCATCTGGATAGAGCATCGGATTTCTAATCCGAGGGTAATAGGTTCGAGTCCTATCAGGCGCACCAGCTTTTATGGCGGGAGTAGCTCAGTTGGTAGAGCGCTGGTTTGTGGTACCGGTTGTCGCGGGTTCGATCCCCGTCTCTCGCCCCATTTTATGAAAATAATCCTTTTAATTATTCTCTAATTGTTTATAAATAGTTGGTTACCAATATTTTATGGAGTTAAAATGGACTTACTTATACAGATAATCCCGCCCTTGGTTTTAGGATCAATGTTATTTTTTTCGATTGCTATAGCACCAAAAATATTTACAGTATTACCAAGTGAAGAAGCGGGAAAATTCGTTAGATCAATATTTCCTGCTTATTACATGTATAATGGATTGCAATACCTTATATTGACAGCACTAATGATTTTTAAAGGTCAGACCGGAAATGTATTCTCTCTATCATGCCTGATATTATTTTTTTTTATTTTTAGTAACTACATACTAATGCCACAAATAAATAAATCAAGAGATGTAAAAAATCAAAAAAAGTTTAAATTTCTTCATTTTTTTTCTGTAATTATAAATTTTTTAATAATTATATCGTCTATTATATTAATTTTATTATTAAATTAAGATTTGTTATAATGTTACATATATGAAAAATTTAAGAAAATATATAAAAATATTTGTTATTACTTCAATTGCTTTTATGCAAACAAGTAATACTTTTGCCACGGTGTTTTCTTTAAATAGTGGAAACTATATACAAATATGCACGACTGATGGTTTTAAATTTCTTTTAAAAAATAACTTAGGGCCTATTGATTATTCAGATACTAAGAAAGTAGAGTTAATGAATTGCTGCTTAGATGTGCATTCAAATATTTTATTAAGTAATAATAGTCTTAATAAACCAATCTATTTACCAACCTTCAATATTACAAATTACAAAGATATACCTGAAAATAAAAATTTTAAAACTAAGAATTATATAAGAGGTCCTCCTAGATTAATTTAGTATTAAGTAACAGTGCAAAATTAAAATAATTTAATAGTAATTAATAAAAGGAAGATTAAAATGAAAAAATTTTTAAATATCGTTGGTATTTTTTTTCTAACAACAAGTTTGTTTGCTTCAGATATTAGTGTTGAAAACGCACGTATCCGAATGATGCCCCCAGGTAGCCCAATGACCGCAGGTTATTTTTTGATAACAAATAATTCTGACAAGGATATAACTTTGGTAGGAGTTTCAAGCAGCAAGTACAAATCCATAGAGATTCATGACATAGTCAAAGAAGGTGACATGATGAAAATGATTAAACAAGAGTCGATTACAATTGCTGCGAATTCAAAACTTGAATTTAAACCAATGAGTTATCATCTAATGTTTATGATGCCAAAAGAAAATGTAACTGAAAATCAAGAAATCGATGTAGTGTTTAATACAAAAAGTGGAGGTACATTTTCTGCGAATTTTACTGTAAAAAAAATGAGCCCAATGAAAATGGGGCATATGGGGCATATGATGAAAAATATGCAAAGACCTGATAATGTTTTTCCGGTTGGTGTTAAGGGCGGGAAAAACATGATGTCTAAAAAAATTTGGTTCGGATATATATTTGGAACTATGGACATGGACTGTTGCAGAGATAGCACAAGTTCTATAAATAATAATTTCATTAAAAATCTTGGTTATTCAATGGCTCCAACAGACATGACAATGGATATGCATATGTTCAGTGCCATGTATGCTGTTAACGATAAAATTTCATTAATGGCAATGTTGCCTTACATAGAAAAAGAAATGGATATGGTTAAGCTAACAGGAATGATGAAAGATAAAAAGCATTCTACTAGCAGTAGAGGAATTGGAGACTTAAGTATTGCCGGGATATATAAATTATCAGACAAATCTAATGTAAAATTAGCTTTATCAATTCCAACAGGTGAGTTTGACGAAAAAGATCACAATATGAGCGGTATGTTAAAAACTTTACCTTACCCAATGCAGTTAGGATCAGGAACTTATGATGTTACACTTGGATATAGTTATCAAGAAATATTAGAAAGTTGGTCTTATGGATTTCAAGCAAACGCAGTAAAAAGATTTGATTATAACAGTGAAGATTGGAAATATGGTGATAGAAGAGAAGTGTCAGCATGGATTTCTAAACCAATATCAAAATCTTTAAGTGTTTCTTTAGGTTTGGACATAGAGCATCAAGATAATATTCGCGGTAAATCATCAAATAGAAATAACATGACTCCTACATGGAATGAATACTTTCATTCGTATTTAAGAGTATCGCCTAATATCGGTGTAAACTACAGAATACCAAATTCAAAATCAAGAATTGGTGTTCAATGCGGAGTCCCTGCATATAGTGATGTGAACGGTCCACAAATGGACCCAGATTTTAAATGTAATCTTGGGTTTTCTTTAATGATGTAGAATAAACTAATGAGTTATTACCTTGCTTTGAATTTGTAAAATAAATAAATTATAAGCAAGGTTGTAATCCATATTGTTGAGGCAGACCCCAAGAACTGATCATGATTACTTGCTAAATATTTATGCTCTGAATTTAAATCCACATTGGAAACTTGCTTTGTAGTTTTTATTACAAATACAAATCCCGCATGCAATCCTATCCCATATGAGATTGTTTTTAAACTTAATCTAATTACTGCTAAGAATATTCCAAATACCAACAAAGTTAGAGCAGCATCATACTGCATAATATTAAAAATATTTCCAAAAGCTTTAAAAAGTTCAGTTAAACCAGTATTCCAATAAATAACCTCATCAATAATTAAAGGTATTTTTATAAAATGAAATATTGAATATACTGCACTTCCAAAAAAAACTACAATTGATGTAATTATTAAATTACTATTTTTTTGAATCATAATCCCCCTAAAAAATGACTCTTCAATTATTCCCACTAAAAAACTTATAAATACCGTGAATATTATTGTGAATAGAAAATATTGATCAAAAATAATTGAGTTTAAATCAAAGGTTCTAATATCGAGATAAGCGAAAAAACATATTAAAGGGGCAAGTAATAATATACTAGTTAGAAAACCTTTAAGTATATTAAGTAAAAATATTGGTTTGGGCTCTAAATAACCGACTAATTGCCTTTGATAAAGCTTGGAAGCTTTTAATGCAGGAACTATGAATATTCCACATAGTAAAATAGCTCCATATTTTATAGCTTTATTTAGTGCTAGCATTGGTTGTTCATCAAATTGCATGTACAATAGGGTAAAAATCAATGATGACAATACTGCAAAAAATAATATATAGATTGTAAAATTCAATATATTTTTCATATCATTATTATAGTACATATATAATAGAGGTATTATTTTTTATTACAGAAAAATTAATCATTATATTGGGCTAGTGGCGGAATTGGTATACGCGCTGGTTTTAGGTACCAGTGGGGCAACCCGTGAGAGTTCGAGTCTCTCCTAGCCCACCACATTTTAAAAGTAGGAGATTAAATGGCATCAAAAGTAAAAAGTTTGAAGGGTTTAGAAAAAGAATTAACCGTAAGTTTTGAATCAAAAGAAATTGAGCCAACAATAGAATCAAAATTAGTCGAGCTTAGTAAAACTCTTGATTTAAAAGGCTTTAGGAAAGGTAAAGTTCCAATGAACGTGGTTAAAGGAAAGTATTATGAGCAATGTTTCAATGAATCTTTAAGCGAACATATTGAGCAGAATTATATTAAGGTAGTAATAGATGAAAAGCTAAATCCAGTCTCGCAACCAAAAATATCCATGGTGGAAACTAAAGATAAAAGCATATATACCTTTAAAGCTCTAATTGAGGTAATGCCCGAAATTGAGCTAAAAAATATTGATAAAATAAAATTAGAAAAACCAGTTTTGAAGGTTAAAAAAGAAGATTTGGAAAAATCAGTAGACAAAATAGCAGAGCAGTATAAAGAATGGAATGAGGTTAAGAGGAAATCAAAAGTTGGAGATAGAGTTAAAGCAGACTTTGAAGGAACAATAAACGGAGAAGCTTTTGAAAATAATAAAGCGGATGACTTTCTGATTGAAATCGGAAGTAAGCAATTAATACCTGGTTTTGAAGAAGGTCTTGTGGGCGTTAAAGTTGGAGAAGAAAAAAAACTTGATATTACTTTTCCGGACGATTACCAGGATAAAAAATTAGCTTCACAGCCTGTAAATTTCTCTGTAAAGATAAAAGAAGTTCAAGAATCAAAAGTCTCCGTGATAAATGAGGACTTTGTAAAAAAACTTGGAATCGAAGATGGTAAAATAGAAACTCTTCATTTGAAAATAGAAGAGGGGATGAGAAAAGACGCGGAGACATTAGTGGATTCTTATTTGAAAAAAAATGTAATTTCTGAGTTAAGTAAATCGCAAAAATTTGATGTTCCTAAAAGTTTAGTTAATGAAGAAATACATAGAATGAATAATGATAATAATCCAAATGGAGATGTAAAAATTAGCCAAGAAGATATGGAAAAATTATACTCAAAAGAAGCTACAGAAAGAGTAAGAGCTGGCTTGCTTTTAAGAGAAATTATAAATACAGAGAAATTTACTATTTCAAAAGAAGTAAAAAGTAATTGGATAGATACTATTTCTCGTGGACAAGGTAACAGAGCTGAAATTGAAAATTATTATTTAAATAATGAAGAAGCTAAAAAGAATATGGAGTCAGTAATTTTAGAAAATTTAGCTATTAAATGGGTCGTCGGTAATGCAACTGTTACAGAAAAAGATTATACATTTGATGACTTAGTGGAACTTAGATAGACTAAACTTAAATTTTTGTTAGTATAGAAGATAATGAATTATAAAAAACAAGATATAAACAATCTAAACCTTGTGCCGATGGTTGTTGAACAATCATCGAGAGGCGAAAGAGCATACGATATATATTCTAGGCTTTTAAAGGAAAGAATAATCTTCGTAGTTGGTCCAGTTGAAGACTACATGGCAAATGTAATTATTGCGCAAATACTATTCCTGGAATCTGAGGATCCAAAAAAAGATATATCGCTTTATATAAATTCACCAGGAGGATCGGTTACTGCTGGAATGGCAATATACGATACCATGCAATTTTGTAAACCAGATATAAGTACATTATGCATAGGTCAAGCAGCGAGCATGGGTGCAGTATTATTAGCAGGTGGCTCAAAAAATAAAAGATTTGCTCTTCCTAATTCAAGAGTGATGATTCATCAGCCCTTGGGAGGTTTTCAAGGACAGTCTGCAGATATACAAATTCACGCCCAGGAAATACAAAAAGTAAGAGAAAGTTTAAATTCTATCTTGTCTAAACACACAGGAAATGATATTAATAAAATATCAGAAGATACAGACAGAGATAATTTTATGAACGCCACTGAAGCAAAAGATTATGGAATTATAGATAATGTTCTTGAATCTAGAAAAGATGTTAAACAATAGAATTATATATGTTTTTAGGAAGATTTTATGAGTGATGACGATAAAAACGAAGATAATAAGCTACTATATTGTTCGTTTTGTGGCAAAAGCCAACAAGACGTTAAGAAATTAATAGCAGGGCCGTCAGTATTCGTTTGCGACGAGTGCGTAGAATTATGTAATGACATCATTAGAGAAGAGTTGCTTGATCAAGAGCCATGCGAAGATAAAAAATTACCAAAACCACATGAGATAAATGCTTCTTTAGATGAGTATGTTATTGATCAGTCGCGAGCCAAAAAAGTACTTTCAGTGGCAGTTTATAATCACTATAAAAGACTAGAATCACAATTTTCTAAAGATGACGGGGTAGAATTATCCAAGAGTAATATTTTGTTAATTGGTCCTACTGGATGTGGAAAAACTTTACTAGCTGAGACACTTGCAAAGCTTCTTAATGTGCCTTTTACTATCGCCGACGCAACAACTTTAACCGAAGCAGGATATGTTGGTGAAGATGTTGAAAATATTATTCAAAAACTTCTTCAAAAATGTGATTACGATGTCGAAAAAGCCCAAAACGGAATTGTGTATATTGATGAAATTGATAAAATTTCTAGAAAAGCAGACAATCCTTCAATAACAAGAGATGTATCTGGCGAAGGAGTTCAACAAGCGCTATTAAAACTTATAGAAGGAACTACAGCATCTGTACCTCCACAAGGGGGAAGAAAGCATCCACAACAAGAGTTTGTTCAGGTGGATACAAAAAATATTTTATTTATTGTTGGTGGGGCATTCGCTGGTCTTGATAAAGTTATTAAAGATAGAACAGAAAAAAGTGGAATTGGTTTTGCTGCGGAAGTTCATTCAAAAGATGAAACAGATTCATTGAAAGTGCTTCACGATGTTGAGCCAGAAGATTTAATTTCATACGGACTAATCCCAGAATTTGTTGGGAGACTTCCGATGATTGCTACATTAGATGAATTAGATGAAAATGCTTTAATAAAAATTTTACTTGAGCCAAAAAATGCTATTACGAAGCAATATTCAAAATTATTCAAAATGGAAAATGCTGAAATTGAATTCAGAGATAATGCGCTATTTGCTATAGCAAAAAAAGCAAAAGAGAGAAAAACAGGAGCAAGAGGTCTTAGGACAATTCTAGAAAATATTTTGCTCGATACAATGTATAATTTACCCTCAACCCCTGATGTTTCAAAAGTAGTTATTGATGAAGCAGTTATAAAAGGCGAAACTCAGCCTTACTTAATTTACGATCAAAATTCATCTGAAAAAAAAGCAGTTAAAGATTAAAAGTACCTTGAAATATTGAAATATACCCACATAATATAATTGTGAGTAACAAAATATTTAAGGAAAATCCATGAAAAAAGACAATTCCAATGAGTTAGAATTCCCTGTTCTTCCCTTAAGAGATGTAATTGTATTCCCAAATATGGTGATACCATTATTTGTGGGTAGAGAAAAATCAATAAAATCATTAGAAGTCGCGATGGATTCCAATAAACAAATTATGCTGGTTGCACAAAAGTCAGCAGATATAGATGACCCTCAAGATGAAGATATCTATAGATTTGGAACTTTGGCTACTGTACTTCAACTTTTAAAACTTCCTGACGGAACTATTAAAGTCCTAGTTGAAGGAGCAAGTAGAGCTGAAATAAAAGGGAAAATATATGGAGATGAATATTTTGAAGCTAAAGTGAGTATTATTGATGAAATAGTTGTTGATGATAGAGAAATTGAAATACTATCAAGATCTGTGATTGACTCATTTGATCAATATGTAAAATTAAATAAAAAAATTGCCCCTGAAGTTATGACATCCTTGTCTGGTATTGATGACCCATCAAGACTAGTTGATACAATTGCAGCACATATGGTTCTAAAGATGGAAGAAAAGCAGGCCATTTTAGAAATAAACGATGTCAAACAAAGAATAGAAAATATTATTGGTTTAATTGAAAATGAGTTAGACATTCTCCAAGTTGAGAAAAAAATTAGAGGTAGAGTTAAAAACCAAATGGAGAAAAGCCAAAGAGAATATTATCTTAATGAGCAGATGAAAGCTATTCAAAAAGAATTGGGAGATATGGATGACATTCCTAATGAGATCGAAGAAATTGAGCAAAAAATCAAAAAATCTGGGATGCCAAAAGATGTAATGCAAAAGATAAAAGCTGATGTTAATAAATTAAAAATGATGTCGCCAATGTCGGCAGAAGCTTCGGTTTTAAGAAATTATATTGATGTTTTGGTTAATGTGCCGTGGAAGAAGAGAACCAAGGTTACAAAAGATTTAGTTATTGCAGAAAAAATTCTGGAAGATGATCATCATGGTTTAGAGAAAGTCAAAGAAAGAATTCTTGAATATCTAGCTGTACAACAAAGGGTTAGAAAACTCAAAGGACCGATTTTGTGCTTAGTTGGCCCCCCTGGAGTTGGTAAGACAAGCATAGGAAAATCATTAGCTAAAGCTACTGGTAGAAAATTCACAAGAATGTCTTTGGGTGGGGTAAGAGATGAAGCAGAAATACGAGGTCACAGAAGAACTTACATTGGCTCTTTACCTGGTAAAATTATGCAGAACCTATCTAAAGTAGGAGTTAAAAACCCACTTTTTTTACTTGATGAAATTGACAAGATGGCTATGGATTTTCGTGGTGATCCATCTTCAGCACTCCTAGAAGTTCTTGATTCTGAACAAAACGATACTTTTTCAGATCATTACCTAGAAGTTGATTTTGATTTATCAGATGTAATGTTCGTGGCAACTTCAAATTCGATGAACATACCAGGACCATTATTAGATAGAATGGAAGTTATAAGAATTCCTGGTTATACAGAAAACGAGAAAGAAAATATTGCTGGAAAATATTTAATGCCAAAACAATTAGAAAATAATGGTTTAACAGAAAAAGATATAAAATTTAATAAAAACACATTTATGGAAATAATTAGGTCATACACAAGAGAAGCTGGTGTAAGAAATCTTGAAAGAGAGATATCTAAAATATGCAGAAAAGTTGTTAAGAAACTTTTGCTTAATAAGAAATTAAAAAGCATTAAAGTAGATAAAAATAATCTTAAAGATTTCCTTGGTGTTAAAAAGTTCAAGCATGGAGAAGCCGAAAAAGAGAATACAGTTGGTTTAGTGAATGGGTTGGCTTGGACAGAAGTTGGTGGCGAGCTACTGAGAGTTGAAACTGCTGTGATTCCCGGCAAAGGAAAATATATTTTAACCGGGCAATTAGGTGACGTAATGCAAGAATCAATCAGGGCAGCTATGACAATAGTTAGAAAAAGAGCTTTGAATATTGGCATTGATAAAGATTTTTATGAAAACAAAGATATCCATGTTCACTTTCCAGAGGGTGCTACACCAAAAGACGGCCCAAGTGCTGGAGTAGGTATAACAACATCGTTAGTTTCTGCGTTAACAGAGAACCCTGTAAAGTCTTCTGTAGCAATGACTGGTGAAATTAATCTACATGGCCAGGTGCTGCCGATAGGAGGCTTAAAAGAGAAAATGCTTGCGGCTCTAAGGGCGGAAATTAAGACAGTTATAATACCTCTTGAAAATGAAAAAGATCTTGCTGAGATTCCAGACAATATAAAAAATAATTTAGAAATTAAAACGGTTGAGTGGGTTGAAGAAGTTCTATCTATAGCATTAGAAAAACCAGTTCCTGGATTGGAGCTACCACAGACAAAAATTTCTAGAAAACATGAAAATAAGGATGTTATGACTCATTAGTTAATAAATATAGTAAATTCATATATTTAGGACCATTAATAAGTTAAACATAATATTATAATTAGTAATTAATTTTGATTATTGCATTTCTTTTGTTGACAGAGAAATTCTCCTTATTGTATAAATGACAAGGAAGCAGCAAATAATATTTAAAACTGGCAACTTTAAACAAAAAATATAATTTTAGAGGATAATAATAATGAATAAATCAGACTTAATAGATGCGATAGCAAATTCTACAGGATCAAATAAAGCAGAAGCTGGAAGAGCGCTTGAAGCAGTACTTGGGGCAATCACATCAACATTACAATCAGGTGAGAAAGTAACAATACCTGGATTTGGTACATTTGAAGTAAGGCATAGAAACGCAAGAATGGGAAGAAATCCTCAGACT
>Ga0222719_10001730_pt1 | contig 20722 bp, 21 predicted proteins | sample C33_34DmetaG_FD_165039 | JGI IMG/M metagenome (GOLD analysis project Ga0222719, IMG submission 165039) | Estuarine water microbial communities from San Francisco Bay, California, United States - C33_34D | ecosystem: Environmental > Aquatic > Marine > Unclassified | place: USA: California... | reverse complement strand
TGTTACGGGTTCAAAGGTATATGAGTCATGTTTAAATTTTATTATGTCGTGATTTTCGTCATAAGCCTCTCTCAGGTGGATTGTTCCGTCAATAGATGCGGAAGTTGATTTAGATCTATCTAGAGGTTGGTAATAGTCTCTTATCTCTCTAGTTTTATTAGGATCCGGGTAATCAATAATGTTTGATACGAATTCTTTTCTTATTGGGTTGGTATACTGTACTATAACAAGATCGTTTGAGTCTATTTTACCTTGTCTCATACCGGTTAATAGTAGTCTTGATGATCTTTCATTAGATCCACATCCTGCAGAAAAGTCTAGATACTGTGCATCATAATGTTTAGCTAAAAGTTCTCCATAAGTTGCTTTAGGTTGGCCTGTATAGTCGGAGAAGGAGCACCCTAGAACTGCAATTTTATTAAATCCGTCTTGCATAACGATATATATTTGTATTTATAAATATATGCAGCCATTAGATAAAAATACACTGTTTTCAATCTTCGAACAAGGAGATGAGGAAATCTACAAAGAGCATAACGTTACAGGAGTGTTAGATAATCCGTATGTGCTTATTGGGATGGTTGTTCGCGGTATGGAGAATTGGCATATAATGGATATAATGTATAAAAGAAGCTATCCCGTAGAGTATAAAGCCGTAAGAGAGGGTATTCAGTTAAAGTACATGAATAAGCTTGTTAAGTATTTAGAAAGATTAGATGTTAATAGGTTTGATACTGTATACTCTATTGGTGACTCGTTTGATGAAAAGGTTGTTAGAGTGGCTTTAACTAACTTATTAAAGTACTATGAAGGTATAGAGTACTATGAAAAGTGTGCTATTATAAAGCCTTATATAGATCTACTAGAGCATGAAGTAATTAAAAAAGAGTTACTAAATTAGTTGCTTTTCTGCATTTAATTTCATATATTTAAGTATTAAATAAAAAGGTTATGTTTGATACTGTATTAAGATTTTTTACTTGTGGTTTATCGGGTGATGAATGTGCTATTATTCTTCGTAACGGAGAAGAGATATGTGTAACGGCTAATGAGGCTTGGGATATAGAATCTCAATCACAAGCTCGTCATGATGCTTATGTTCAACGAGGAGAAAGAGGTTGGTAATGGGTATAAAGAGAATAACAGAAGAAAAGGCTCAAGGTCTAATCAAAGTCTCTGAAGATTATACTAATTCAGAGGCCGTCTACTTCACTATACTTCCATCTAAGGATCCTCAGAAACGAGCCGAAGGCTGGGAAGACGTCACTTACTACACTAATAGACCGATACATCTAAGAGCTCCGAAGGGTAGTACTAACAATCAATGGATATATGTACTGGTAAATGAAACCATGCCAGGCCTCTGTAAGATAGGCTTTACTAAGAATAAACCGTCCGATAGGGTAAAACAAATTAATAGTGCAACCGGTGTACCTATAAACTTCGAGGTGGCTTACACCTTCCCTTGTTTTAACGCTCATGATCTAGAACAAGAGATACACCATTACTTACAAGAAGAAGGCTTTAGGGTTAATAATAAAAAAGAGTTCTTTAATATTTCTATAGAAGAAGCTAAAGCGGTAATTAATAAGTTAGGAAAACCATACGTAATAGAACAAGATGGAAGCATTTAAAAGAGACACAAGAGTTAAGCTAGCACATAACCCTACTGGTGAATTATTTAGAATACTTTTCCGTAGACTTAAGATAAAAATCGCGTGGCAACTTCGCGCGTTTCGCGCGGCGGCGTGGCCGTTACTTTTACTCGCCCTCTCCTCTTGTGAGAAAGAATCCTTCGCTCCCCCGTGCGAGACCGGCGATTGTAACGCTTCTATAGAGTCTACCTTCTATAAGGACAGTAACGGGTATTACCATGCAGAACTAGATTGGACAAGGGAGTACTATCCCTACTTTAACTTAGATGTATATGCAGATCGAACATCGCCGGAGTATTGGTACAATAGTGAGTCCGTAGTACAGGCAGAGTTTGATACCGATTCATATTTTGTGTTAGGAGATTCTATAGCTTTTACTATAAGCTTGTATCAGCCTTGGTTAGGTTTATGGACTTATGATAATATTCCTATACCTTATGAGAATACTACTGTTTACTTAAGTCAGTTTGAAGGGACAATAGTACCGGTAGTTCAAAATACAGATATATACTTTTCTAATAATAGAGAGAATGGTAGGTTTTATACAAGGAGAACAGTAGGACCATTTCCACCTACTATGATTGGCGATACAATCAGTATTTTTATGAAAGTTAAGTGGGATATTGGAGAGATTATTACGAAAGACAGTTATGTTGAAAAATTTATTATAGAATAGTTGCCTTTCTGCAAAATTTTTATTATCTTCGATATATAATATATTTTATTATTAATATTATTTATTTATTTATTATTAATTATTATATACTTATATATTTATATATTAATTAGTTATTTAAAAAAGGGGTACCCTATGTTACAAGCAGAGCAAATTCAAAAAAATTACGAAAAACACCTAAAAATTATAGATCACTACATTGGTGATCGAAAAGAGGCTATACTTTCTATGTTAAAACACATGGAAGATACATATGTAATGGCTCCTGCTAGTTCAAAAACGTGGTACCATAATGCTTTTGCGGGAGGATATGTAGAGCATGTTAATAGAGTTGTGGAATATGCGGTGAAACAAATGAAGTTATACGGTGAAATGGGCGGTGAGGTTGATTTTACAGAAGAGGAACTTGTTTTTGCCGCATTATTCCATGATTTAGGTAAGATAGGTAACGGAGATGATCCAAACTATATACCTCAGACTGATAAATGGCGTCAAGATAAACTTTCAGAGATGTATACCTACAATCCAGAGTTAGATTTTATGCTTATACCCGACAGAAGTTTATTTATCCTTCAGAAGTTCGGTATTAAAGTTAATCAGAAAGAGTGGTTAGGTATTAGACTACATGATGGAGTGTTCGATAAAGCTAATGAAGCTTACTTCTTCAGTAATGTTGAGTCTTCTAGACAGAAAACATCTATTGTTTCAATATTACACTCAGCAGACTTCTTAGCCTCCAAGGTAGAATACGATAAATGGAAGAGAAACGGTGGAAGTACTATACCAAAAGTAAATAAAACTACTGCTTCCACAGGAAAAACTATTAAATCCTCAGAAGGATTAGGTAATTTACTAAAAAACCTTTAAAATGTTGGAAACTATAATAATTTTATCTATATTAGTAATAGTATTAGGGATTGCAATACGCAATCTACTAATTAAAGTAGAGAGATATGAAGACATTACTGTGGATCAGACGTCTTATTTACAAAACATATCAGAATTAATACAAGATTCACAAAAGCACCTTCAAAGCCTTGATGAAAAAGGGGTATTTCAATCAGATGATGAGGTCGGTTATTTCTTTGAACAAATGAAACTAGTGCAAAAAGAGCTAAACCGGTACATGCTCCCAGAAAATTATGGCAAGAAAGAAGAGCAAAGCTAACTATTTTACATCCGAAACAGAAGAGTATATAGTTAAGTATAATAATTCGACAGATACCGAGTATAGGAATAAAATCTTTACCGATCATATCTACCTCCCTTTTTATAAACTATCAGAAAACATCATTCATACCTTCAAGTTCTACTATACAGACGTGGAACAGATAGAAGATTTGAAGCATGAATTAGTTTCTGTACTACTAGAGGAAAAGATTGATAAGTTCGATCCTACTAATGGTGCAAAAGCTTATTCGTATTTCGGAACCATAGTCAAAAGGTGGCTAATTAACTACAGTAATAAGAACTACAAAAAGTTAAAACAAATCGGCACCTTTGACGATATGGAGGAATCCTATACTCCCGGTGAAGGTACTAAAGAAGGTTATGAAATACTACTAAGTAAGTTTATAGATGAGTGGGTAGACGAAGTTTATGAAAACATAGAAGACTACTTCTCCAGAGAAAACGAACTTAAAATTGCTGATGCAGTCCTAACAATCTTTAAGACTAGACACGATATTGAGATTTTCAAGAAAAAAGCTCTTTATATATACATTAGAGAGATGACAGACTGTGAAACTCCTCACCTTACTAGAGTTATTTCTAAACTCAAAGAACTGTTCTATACCAAATACCAACGTAAATACGATTTAGGGCACTTCGATATAAGTGCTCCTTAAGATATTTATATAAAAATATACTTATGGCACTAGATAAAGTAATATTCAAAGACAAAACTTTATCTGATCTATTTGGTGAGATACATGAAAATCAAACAACCACCAAGAATCAGGTAAAAGCATTGATTGCTGAACTAAAACCTCTCATAGAAAATATAGGGGACGCTACCCTTATTGTACCAATGATTAAAGAGTACATGGAGATAGGCGTAAAAAACGATGAAGCGTTAATTAAAATGGCTGCTATCATACAAAGAATAGAATCAGCCCAAGCTAAAGAGAGCGGCGATATGTGGGACCCTTCTGAGCTAGCTGCTCTTTTAGAAGAAACAGAAGAAGTACAGGAAGAAGTTAACAATATTAATAAGGAAGAAGACGAAGAGTAATGGTTAAATTCACCTCAGGTTTAGATAGCTTTTTACTAAGCTCAAATACTAGTACTACTTCCCTTGCTCAAGTAATACCAGTCAGAGTTGTTGATATTATTCTAGACGATACACACCCAGAATGGGAAAAGTATGGCCAGATGGAAGCACTAGGTGCAATTAAGTTTAGAGTAATAGGTGAATACCAAGATGAAAGCGACCCTACCTTATTGGATGTTGCCTATCCTATAAATACGAATATAAAAAACCTACCTCTACTTAATGAAATAGTTCTAGTTACATCAGCACCAGCACTGGATAGAGATGGATCTAACGTTAATAATACAAGACCGTACTATACTACAATAGTTAATATTTGGAACAACCCCCATGTTAACTCTTTCCCTGATACTCAACAAGGTTTAGAAGAGCTAGGATATAATTTCGAAGATAAAGCTAATGTAGGACCTTTACAGCCCTTTCAGGGAGACTTAATACTAGAAGGTAGACAAGGACAAACGATAAGATTTACAGGTGTAGATCACGATAAAATGTTTGTTGAGAACAACGATCAAAAAGCTATTACTATAATCAGTAACGGAAAGATCGGAGCTTCTCCCGACGCTACAGTTGTAGAGAATATAGACGATGACCCTACCTCCATTTATATGGTAGAGGACCACATCGTTAAACTAACCCAAGCTAACGAAAAGCGAGATGCCTGGGATGGAGAACCAGATAAAGCAGATACGTATCAAGGAGCTCAAGTATTAGTAAACTCAGGAAGACTCTTTTTTAATGCTAAAGAAGAAAGCATCCTACTATCAGCTACAGATGCTATAGGAGGTAATGCTAAAAGAGTTAGCTTTGATGGAGAAGAATATGTAGCTGTAGATGCTACTAAGGTCTATTTAGGTACTGAGGCATTTGGAGAAAGAGAGCCTGTATTATTAGGAGCTACAACTCAAGCGTGGATGAAAGACCTTCTTAGCGAATTAGAAAGACTAGGTAAAGCGTTAGCAGCAGTAGTACCAGCAGGTTCTTCTGCAGGTGGATTAGCACAAATTAAATCTCATGGAGCCTCTATGGCGTCTCCTTTAGGACAGATTAAGAAAGCCATAGATGATTTAGATTCATTAAAAGTATTTACAGAGTAGTATGCCATTTGAAGTATTTACACCCCCCAAACTCCACGAAGCTATCGCTAATACAGTCGGTAAGTCTTCCGGTGTGGCAGTAGCTAAAGGGTTAAAAGTAGTAACCGGGGCTACTAACAAGATGAGAGCTAAAGGCTGCCCACCACCAGCAGAGTTAGCTAAAGTGGCCTCCCAAATCGGACAGGTCGGAGCATTGAGCGGTGCACTAAACGGACAACTATCTGCTTTTAAAGCAATCCCAGCCGGACTAAAAGCTCCAGTAGGAGGTATTAGAGGAGCAGTATCAGGAATACTAGCTATAGCGATACCTCAAGCATTCCCACATGTATATGTAGGACCTCCCGGACTGCCTGTATCAGTTACTTTAAAGTTCTACGACTTATGTAATATGTTAAAAGAAATGGCATCAGCATTTGAACTAACAGCTGATGCAGTAAGTAACGTAGTAAGCTCTTCTGAGGGTGCCATACAGGAAATATCACGTCAAGTAAAGACATTAGAAGCTCCTATTAAAGCATGTAAAATTAGTAATGCACTAAAAGGTAAACTTTCCGCAGAACAGATAGCAGCTTTAGGGCTATTAGATAAGAACGGAGATCTTATAACAGATACAATTGGATCTAAGGTACTAGAAAAATCAAACACCAGACCAGCATCAGATCAAATTAAATTAGATTTGAGTAACTCTCTAGGAATAGACGTAAATATAAAAGGAGCTAGCACAGTAGAAGACATATTTAAAAAACTGGAAAATCCTGTAGCTGCTGGTGTGAAAGATGGAGATGCATACAGACTATTACCCCCTGGAGTATATAAATTAGATACAGGAGAAACAGAGGAGATAACAGGTAAAGAGTTTGCTATATTTAAAGGTTCAGAATTAGACCTAACTACTGACACCTCAGCAGCAGACGACAGTGGTAATACTAACCAACAAGGAAAGAGAAAAGCAACACTTGACGAACTAGGCAATACTACTTTTACTTTATCTTTTGCAAGACCCACATCCCTAAAGCCAGGAGGATTAACCGGTGAAGCACAAGCTTTAGCTGAACTTAACTCAGCGCTTATAAACCTATCAGATAGATTAACCTTCGCTGGAGATGCACTAGCTAACGACTTAGGAACATCTGTAGAAGTACTGGAAGAGCTAAAAAAAGACCTACAAGACCTATCTGCCGGGCTAGTAACTAAAAAAAGCGAAGAATTAATAGACCCAGATCTTACCTATAAGGGATATTTATTAAAAATAATAAGAGACCCTGCTTCCCCGAAACTCGCTCCAAAGCATTTTGCAGTAGCGATTAAGAACGGAAAACAGGAAATTAAAGGACCTTCATCGTTTAGTTCTTCAAAAGAAGTACTTTTAGATGAAATAAAATTCAGAATAGACAATCAACTTTCTTAACTAAACTATTTATATATATGAAACTCGATCAACTCAGGAAAATTATTAGAGAAGAAGTGCGAGCGGCTGTTAAGGAGGAGTTACAAGATGTAATGAATGAAGCAGTAAAATACGCTTCTACTCCTAATACGCCTAACACACCGAAATTTCAGCAATTTGCAGAATATAAACCTGTAAAACAAAAAGACGTAAAAAGAACCTGGTCAACCGGTCCGCTAAACACAGGAACAATTCCTCTAGAAGAGATGTTACAACAGACTGCTAGAGAAATGACACCTGCTGAGTTTAAGCAGATTACTAACGCTCAACCACCAATTGCTCCTAATAGAGCCGCAACTATGGCTAATAACTTAGGACTATCGGAAGCACAACCGGGTATTGATATTAGTAAACTAGACTTTGTATCTAAGGCTAAAGCAGTGTTAGATGCAGCATACGATAAAGACAAACAAAGATTAGGATAAAATGGCATTTGAAGTTAAAAAAATAAACCCGTTAGATTTACAATCTAGAAAAGCAGTAGGAATAAACCTACCCTTCTCTACAGGGGATGTTTTCTCTTCAAACTACCAAACTAAAGATGCAATTAAAAATAACTTAATAAACTTTTTTTTAACTGGAAAAGGTGAAAGGTACTTAAATCCTATGTTCGGCACAGGTATTAGGAATATGCTATTTGAAAACATTACAGCGGACAAGCTAATAGAGATTGAAACCTTAGTAAGAAACGTAGTAGATATATATTTCCCTAGAATTAAACCATCGAAAGTAGAAGTAGCTTCCAACCCAGATACTAATCTCGTAAGCTTTTATATGTCGTATAGTATCAAAGACGCCGGAATCAACGACGAACTACTTATTAATATAGCTAACTAATGGCAGAGACTAGAGACATAAAATACATAAACAGAAATTTCGACGATTTTAAATCGCAGTTGATGGAATATGCGAAAGCATATTTTCCTGATTCCTATAACGATTTCTCACCTACCTCACCAGGTATGATGTTTATAGAAATGGCCTCATATGTTGGTGACGTACTCTCTTTCTACCAAGATAATCAGCTACAAGAAACATTCTTACAACACGCTAAAAACCCAGGTAACCTATACGCACTAGCTTACATGATGGGTTATCGTCCAAAAGCAGTAACAGTCGCTGAAACTGAATTAGAAGTAACACAACTAGTAGATGCTACTGGCCCTCAATTTAAACCTGATTTCGACCAAGCAATAGTTGTATCTGAAAACAGCACTGTAAAATCAACAGCACAGGGACAGCAGGTGTTTCTTCTACAAGATAAAGTAGATTTTAATTTTTCAAGTTCTTACGATCCAACAGAGATAACAGTAGCTACTCTCACAGGAAATGAACCATCAGAATTTCTACTTAAAAAGAAAGTTAGAGCATTTTCTGGTAAAATAAAAACAACTACTGAAACATTTACAACCTCTGAAAAATTTGCAACACTAGATATTACAGATGAAAATATTATTGGAGTTTTAGATATAGTAGATAGCGACGGCAATATATGGACAGAGGTTCCCTTCTTAGGACAGGACACTATATTCTCAGAAGAAGCTAATACCAACCAAGATAAAAGTCAAGCTCCTAACCTACTTAAACTAAAAAAAGTAACTAGAAGATTTGTTACTAGGTTTACTTCTCAAGGAGTATTACAAGTACAGTTCGGTGCTGGAATAAATACAGAAGATAACGTTGAATTTTTACCTGATCCAACCTCAATAGGATACGGTACTAGACAAGGTACTAAACGTCTAGATTGGGCATATGACCCTTCTAACTTTCTTTTTAGTAAATCTTACGGATTAGCACCCTCTAATACGACATTAACTATCAGGTATATAGTAGGAGGAGGTATAACAGCCAATGCTCCTGCTAACACAATCACCTCTATAGATGCTGTCGGTACAACTGCAAATGATTCATCAAAAGTTGCAACACTAGCATTTAACAATCCACAACCAGCTCTTGGTGGGAAAGACGGAGACACAGTACAGGAGATAAGAGAAAACGCTCTAAGATCTTTCGCAGAACAACAAAGAACCGTTACACTGCAAGATTACACAGTTAGGTCTTTATCACTTCCTCCTAAGTTTGGAACTGTAGCTAAAGTTTATGTTACACAGGACAGTTCAACAAGAAGCACTGAAACAGTATTAAGTGATAATAGACTAGCACTTTCTCTATACGTATTAGCTTACGACTACAACGGCTACCTAGTTCCTGCAAGTAAAACGTTAAAAAATAACCTGAAGACATATTTGTCACAGTTTATGATGTTAACTGACGCTGTCGACATTAAAGATGCTTTTGTAGTAAATATAGGTATTAAGTTTGAGATAGTCGCACTACCTAACTATCAATCTAGAGACGTACTATTAGCTTGTACTGCTAAAGTTAAAGAAGCATTTGCTAAAGATAAATTAACTATTAATCAACCTATTAATATTTCCAACATATATACTCTCTTAGATAGGGTAAAAGGAGTTCAGACAGTTAAGAAAGTCGAAATAGTTAATAAGACAGGAGCAAGATATACACAGTATGGATACGATGTAAACGGAGCAACTAAAGACAACGTACTTTACCCTTCCTTTGATCCATGTTGTTTTGAGGTAAAATACCCCAACCAAGATATAGAAGGAAGAGTAACAACATTATAAAATGGCAATATACAGAATATATCCTGAAAAAGACACTACACTCTGGTCGAAACCAACGGCAGCAGGTCAATACCTTAATGCCGGTAAAGACGAGATATTAGAAATTCGTTCATACCCTGATGACGATGGAATAGGACGCTCTAGCCGGATACTGATTCAATTTAGAGATCGAGACATAACTAGTGCACTAAGCACAAAAGTATCCGGCCCCTATTCCGCATCTATACACTTATATTTAGGACATGCCACAGAAATACCGAAAAGCTTCGCACTTAAAGGATACCCAGTATCTCAATCATGGACGAGCGGTGTCGGTAAAATAGAAGATCAACCTATATCATTAACAGGAGCAAGTTGGAAATATAGAACAGCAGGTGAAAACGAACCATGGGCTAATCTAGGTGGCGACTATATAACAGGTTCATACGATAGTTCAACTTCATTTGACTTAGGATCTAATCTAGATCTAGACTTAGATGTAACAAGCTTTGTGAGTGCTGTTAATAGTGGAACAATAAATAACTACGGAACTGTAATTAAACTTCAAGACAGTTTAGAAAATGAAACAACTTCATCAATAAAGTTACAATACTTTGGGGTAGACACAAATACAATTTTCCCTCCTTACTTAGAATTTAAGTGGGACGATTCTTCTTACAGTAGTACTCTTTCAGAACTGAGCACTGATATAGCTACTATTAGTATTAAAAACCATAAAGAGAAATATGTAGATTCAGACATTGTTAGATTTAGAATGTCTGCAAGACCTAAATACCCTACAAGAACCTTCTCTACAGGTTCAATATACTTAACAGAGTATAAACTACCTCAGAATACGTATTGGGCTATTAAAGATGAATACAGTGATGAAATGATTATAGATTTCGATGAAAACTATACTAAAGTAAGTGCTGATAATACTAGTAGCTTTTTTGACGTCTATATGGATACTTTACAACCAGAAAGATATTATAGAGTTCTCATCAAGACAACTCTCAATGGAAGTTCAGTAGTAATAGACAATAGAAACGTATTTAAGGTAGTGAGAAATGGGTAAAGAAGTAAAAATTCAAAAAACGGTCTATACAAAAGACAACTATGGAAAAGTAGTTGATAGATCTTTTAATAGCTTTAAACAAACTGAGGAAGTCAATATTATAAAGACTGTCGATGATTTCTTTAAAGACTACGAAGAGCTATACCTAGAAATCTCTATAGAAGGAGATGAAAAATCACATAGATACCTTTACGAAAGAAGTGGTGAATTATTAGATATACAAAACGCTGTAACAGATATACAACCACTATTAGATGAAATTGCAGATTTAAGGCAGCAGCTGCTAGATGCAAACAACGAAATATTAAAACAACAGTTAGAAAACGCTAACTTAATCGCAAGTATCTCAAGTGAGTAACTATAAGTACATAGTAAATCAAACCGACACAGGTTCTACATCTTTGAATGAAAAAGATGCAATCCTTGTTGGGCCTTTTGCTATCAATAATACATTCGATAGTTCTAAAGACTTTATAGATTTACACATATATACTTTAGATAATGAGCTCCTAAAATCCCAACTTAACTACTCAGGAGGAACACAAGCATTCGGTTCTACTGGTGCCGGTAAAAAAGGAGCATCTAACTTAGAGATAGAGCCTCATAGAGATGCAATTCAAAACGGATTTGTAAACGGAGACGTAAGATTAGTATATAACTTTTTCTCTGATTTATTTGCACTTAGAAAAACACCACCGAGGTTCTATATTCAAGAAATCTCTGCAGATAGGTTAGAAATTAGACTTTTAACACTAGAGGTACCTGATAGTACTCTTATATCAGCAGTACGTAAAGTTCAAAATAGACTAGAAAATCAATCTTTCTTTTCTGACTTTAAAGTAAACTTTGGTAAAAATATACTTTCCACCGGAGTTAACATAGACATACTGGAGTATAAAGATACACAGTCTGTCATAATAAAACTTTACGAACCACTACCTTCTGGTATTACAGTAAAAGACACCTGTACTGTTTTAGAAACAACCTCAGATAGTGTTGCTTTCAATGTTAAAGTAGAAGAAGTATTACCGGAGATTAAAGTACCCTACCTAAAAGGACCCAACTTCGAAGTAGAATTAGAGAAAGATACAGGAAACCCAACAGAGTTCTTTAACTACGACGAGCTATTTGCCTACCCGGTAACCAGCTCTTACTATCAACTATACTCTCTCTTTAACGAAAAAGGAGCACAGATTAGTGTTGATCATACTAACTACAGTGAATTTATACACTTTTCATCTGCTGAAGAACGACTTCGAAACTTTAAGTACAAATTAGACTTAATAAACAGCTACGAAGAAAGTATAGCTTCAATCAGAACTTCTGGATATCTAAGATTAGGCAGCTCAGGAAGTAGAGAATATTACAGCAACCTAATTGAAGGTATAGTAAAGAACTTTGATCACTACGACAGGTACCTATATTATGAAAGTGGTTCTCATGCTTGGCCGAAATCAAATACATCACCGCCATATAAAAACCAACCGGGTACTACAAACGAATCTATAGCATGGTTTAATAGTCAGCTTGTTTCTGCATCAAACTTTGATATTACTAACTACGATGTTCTTACTAATGCTATTCCATCGTACTTAAGAGAAGATAGCGCAAACGAACCTCTCTTGATGTTTGTTCATATGCTTGGACAACATTTCGATAACTTATGGATATACTTTAAAGCAGTTTCAAACAAATACGATGCCGATAACCGTTTAAATTTTGGTATCTCTAAAGACTTAGTTAGAAGTGCAATAGAGAGTTTTGGAATAAGAGTATACAACAGTAATAGAAATTTACAAAACTTATTCTCTGCATTTACAGGAGAAACTTACGATTCAGGTAGCGAGGTAATAACCACTTATAGGACTATCACCTCAGGAAGTGGTCTAGAGCACCTGCAGCCGATGCCGGTAGATAACTACCAGAAAGAAATCTATAAGAGAATTTACCACAACTTACCTCTTCTTTCAAAAGCTAAAGGTACTCATCGAGGCTTAAGAGCACTGATAAACTGTTTCGGTATACCTGACAACATACTTACCATCAAACAATTTGGTGGTACAGGAATTGATAGCAGTAGACATTTTTCTACTCAACAAGCAGTTACTAGCTCATTAGATAAAATAAGACTTGATAACACAGGAAGCTTAGTAACAGGCAGTACCCTATCCCTTCATAACTCTATTGTTAACAGAGAATATAAATACTCTGATGACTCTCATACAGTTGAAGTAGGTTTTGACATCTCAGATACTACTAACGACTTAATCAAAGCTAGAATTAGTAGTAGTTTTGACTATGATGAGTATATAGGAGATCCTAGAGACAATTACGAGACTAATTACATTAAGTTAAATGAATTAGCAGAGAAAATATTTACCGACGAAGAACAGGGAAGTGTTTACAACGAATGGGATTATATAGAAAAACTTTGGAGTGAAACTAATTGGAATTGGAATGATATTCCTTTTGAAGCATTTAGACAAACAGGTGATTTTGTTAGACTAATTAAATTCTTTGACAATTCTATTTTCAGAATGATAAAGGACTTTATACCTGCTCGTTCTAATGTTAATACGGGAGTAATAATTAAACCGCACCTACTCAATAGAAGTAAAGCAAAACAAGTAGAAGTAAGCTGGGAAAATAAAATATATACTGGAAGTATAACTATAGATCCAATCACAGGCTCTCATGGTGGAGCTTATGATATGACTCCAAAAGTTCCATACACTACTAATTACTCTGCAAGCTTTATGTCTCCTATAGGACTAGTTCCTAGACACACCACAGGTGAAAGCCCTAAGTACACAGGAGAATTTAGCGGCTCGCTACTTGTAGCAACTGATGGAGAACTAAACACAGGTAACCCGTTTAAAGGCCAAGCTCAACCTATCGCACAGTTTAGCTTAAGAGCATTTAACTTCTCATTACCTATTCCATTAGCTTGTGATGTTATATTAAGTGTAACGAAATTAGGAGAGTTCTTTAAATTTACACCGATCGGCCCTGGTGTGGTAGGAGTAACTTACCCAAATACTATTGCTAACAATGATGTAACTATATCTACATCGATAGACTACAACCAGTATCAATTCCTAATTGCGCAAGCAACACCTACCTACCCTTATTACTTTGAAGGATGGTACGATAGTGATGACAATAGTAGCGGAACACTTATTCAAACAGGAAGTGTAATAACAATCTACGAAGAAAGTAGCACTACATACGACCACTACTATGCACACTTCAGCACAGAAGTTGCTAATAGAGTTGAGTACTTAATTTCAACTAGATACTCTGACGGAACCTCAGACGGAACAACAATACCGGGTGCATATGGTAACGCTGACTCTGTAGAACAGATATACCCAACTACTGTACCCGCTACAGGTAGTATGAGAATAACACAGAACTGGAGTGCTTATAGTCAATTTATCGTTAACGCGATAGACGATTACGGTGGAAACGCATACTCTTTCCAAGGATGGTACGACTCTAGTAATAACCTAATAACTACTGCTAACCAACTATCTATTACAGAAGGAGCACATAACGACGTTAGGCAGTTTTATGCATTATATAGTTAACAATGACAGAGCTAGAATTTAAAAATACAAACCCATCAGACTACGGCTCAGGTAATATTAACCTGCTCTACAGCAGTAGCATAGGAACAGGTTCGTATGAACTGCCAGCAAACCACTATGGAGCTTCAGGAAGCTTTGCTTATGATAAAGAGGTACAGACGATAGTCGGTAAAGAATACTACCTAGCTGATGCTATATTTCCTCCTTATAGAATATTAGGACTTACAATACCTTTCAATAGTGCTAACGATGTTTCACTTGAACAAACACTATCAGCTGTAACTAAAATAAGGTTTACTATAGGTGGTACACCCGCAACAGTCAAAGTAATACAGACAGCAAAAAACGCAGGATACTATTTTATTAGAACACAACCAACAGATGTTTTCTCCTTCCCAACAGACTTAGATACTTCTGGCACACCATTAGACTCTGTAGTCGAGTTTATCTTCGACCCATTCCTTGTTGCTAAATTTAACAATAGTGATTTTAACGCTCTTATAGGAAACGCATCAACTAACAGTACAAGTGATGTAGCATTAGAAGTGGATAGGTCAACAGATCCATTGAAACCTTCTAACCTAGATGCGATTATATCAAAAACAGCAACTAGAGCATCTGTACAGTATAGCAATTATACTATAGCAGGATGGACTAACGCTAGGTATGAAGGAACTAAACTTACAAGTGGATCTATATTTGGAGACGATCCTGCATTAGCTTTAAAATCATTTAAAGCATCTGTTCACCCATTAGACTCAGACGTAGCTACCATATTAGCTGCCGGGCAAGGAGAAGCAGATACAAGAACACTGTACTTTAACGTAGAACAACCACCTAGACTATATCAACCAGCAGGAAGTTCAATTATGACTAGAACAGGACCTTATGTTATAGCCGGTACTTTTCCAATTGCACAAAATAATTATTACAATGGAAACTTTATTTTTGGACTTGAAGGAGGTAAGTTTGTTAGGGTGGTAGACAGAAAAATACATGCCACTGATAAAGGTTCAGTGTATGTGACTAACGAATTTGGAAGAGCAACATCAGAATTAACTTCTGGTTCAGGTGCTTAGATAAAGGCTTAAAACATATATATTAGATATTTATATTAAACACAATAAAATAAAATGGGATATTTAGACAATTCGATCGTCACTGTGGATGCGATCTTAACAAAAAAAGGAAGAGAGCTGTTAGCTAGAGGGGACGGTTCTTTCAAAATCACTCAATTTGCTTTAGCAGATGATGAGATTGACTACACCTTATACAATCCGCAACATCCCTCTGGTTCTGCACTCTATGGAGAAGCTATTGAAAACATGCCGTTATTAGAAGCATTTCCTGACGAGACTCAAATCATGAAGTACAAACTTACAACGTTACCGAGAGGTACTTCTAAACTACCTGTACTTGACATAGGATTTAGTGCAATTACATTAAAGCAAGGTGCTTCTGTAGCAATTACCCCTCAAACACTGAACTTCGGTGGTGCTACTTCTACATTTGAAGCTGGTGGATATACTGCCGCAATTGCTGACATTAGAGTACTAAATACATTCTCAGGTGTTGGTATTAACACTGAAGAGGCTGAAAGACTTAATACAACAGTTACGATTGGAACGAACGTTTCTAAAAACGTAATTGGTACTACGATCAACCTTACAGCAACTACAATCAACACGTTATTCGGCTCAAGAATACAACTACAAACAACCTTAACAGTAATTGGTAGAGATTCTGGTGCTAGATTAACTATTCCTGTAACCATAACTAAAACTAACTAATTATGTCATTTAAAAGATTCGACGCAGAAGACGTAGTAGTAAGTGCAGAGTCAATCTCTACACCGGTATGGTCAGGTAATAAAACTACATTAACCGGTTTCTTTACCTCATCAACTCAGGTTGGTGGAGCATCTGGAGACTACTATTACAATATTTACCAAACTAGTGCTTCTTTAGAAGACGCAAGAGTACAATTTTCTTTAGCATACGGACATAAAAAAGGAAGCGGTAGCTTATATTTTAACCCTACTGTTCCTGGCAAATCTCCTTCTTCAACAATATACGGGCAGTATAGATCTTTAATCTTAGGAGATGAAGATTCTGATTTCGTATTCGGAGGAGTAGCATCAGAACATTTTTATGCTGTTTCAATTAACAGAGCTAGGTTTAAAGAGAAACTTTTACCTGGTACCTTTACCCTTACTTTAGCACACTCTGCTAGTAACGGTCAGACTTATGTAAAAACTATAACAGATAACAGTAAAGTAGCTTCAACAGTAACGTTTACTGATGCAGGTAGGGTTTATGAATTAGTCTCTGGGTCTTTAGGGCAGGTTAATACTTCTTTAAACAATACTGGGTATACTATCAATAATGGATCATACGGTAAACTTCTACCTGACGTAGGAGTAATTCTTTTAAATGCAAAAGCTTTAGGCGCTTCACCGGTAAGTGGTGGATTAAGATTAGAAGCTAACCAAGGATCTAACCAAAGTATTTATTCAGGAAGTAAAAACAATCTTCAACAAGGATTTGATTTATTTTCTAGAGGAGGTAGCTTTAGAATTCAATCAGAAGAGACTATAGCATCTAACTTCGTATTTGTTAGAGCAAGAAACTCAGAGTTTAATTACTCAAGTAACCCGTCTTTGATTACCGGTTCCGGAGAATTGAGACACGATGTGATGATTAACTCACCTCAATCTTATATTACATCCGTAGGACTATATAACGACAATAACGATTTACTTGCTATTGCTAAACTATCGAGACCCTTACTAAAAGACTTTACAAAAGAAGCCCTAGTAAGAGTTAAGCTTGATTATTAATGAATGAGCGCTTACAAAAAACTGAATCGACAAGATGTTTATGTAACTGATTACTCTGCCCGTAAACAGTGGAGTGCTAGTGGAAGCTTATTAACTAACTATAAGATAGAAACACTAAGGGGTTTTTCTGGGTCAACACCAGGTTACCCCTATCCTTTTGATCTTAGAAACAATAGGCACCAGAAACTAATTTACGACAGTATTAATCATAATTTCTACTCCGATGCAATTGGTAACGGACTCTATTCAGGTTCAAGAGATTTATCACTTCAGACAACATTAACAGTAAGCGGTGCAAGAGATATTAAAGAAGAAGTAGGAATAGTTTCTTTTCCGAAAGGTGTAGTAGGAACGCATATTGTACCTAAAACTTTTAGCTTTGAGCCTGAATTTCAAGATAATTTTGATGAATTTATATTAGAAGGATATTGTCAAGATAGAATGTCAGGTGATGATCAATTTGTTGAAGATATAAGATACTGGTACGGCTCTAATCCTATTGACACAGTAGACTATTTAGAAAACGAATCTAACTACGTCACTGAATCAATCGCACCAGGAGCTGACTATCAATATTTTGACATAAACAGAGATCAGCAAAGAATTGAAATTATAGATGACGGTGATGGTGCACTTATATTTTCTGGTTCTGTGTCTAACTTTACTCAACCTAGAAGAGTTGTAGGTGATATTATTTATAATAAAGGGTTAGCAGTCATAACAGATACAGCAGTAGCAAGATATTTAAGTACTTATTCAAGACATAAGTTGCGATGGAAATCAAATCAACCTATTTATACATATAATGTACACTGTAAAGTAAGAGATTCGGAACTGAACTTCACTTACAACCCATCAGCTACTACAGGACCAAACGCCTTAATAGCAGATAACGTTAAAGTGGATGCTTTTACTCCATACATTACAACAGTTGGACTTTATAACGATGCTAATGAGTTGATTGCTGTTGCGAAAACAAACCGACCAATACCAAAGACTCATAACACGGATATGACTTTTGTAGTAAAAATAGATATATAATGGCTATAATATTTAGAGCAAATAAGGGACAAGCACTAACTTACGCAGAAATGGATACGAATCTAGGTTCTTATTTCTACTCTAGCTCTGTTCAAGGTGCTAACCTATACCTACACTACACTGGGAGTGCTAACGTACCTGTCAACCAAACTGCACATAGAATACCACTAACCGCAGGTCAAGTAGCCGGTACCTTTAATTCAGTACAATATAACGAACAAGGAAATTTAAATGGAGCTTCTGATTTTATTTATAGTGGCTCTAAGGTAGGAATCAACACCACAGTAGCAGGTTTAACCTATAACCTTGAAGTATCAGGTAGTATTAGAGCATCTGCAGCTGTCTTATCAAACTCAGACGAAAGGTTAAAAGACAATATTTATCCTATAGATAATGCACTCTCTAGAGTTAGTCAAATAGAAGGAGTTTACTTCGATTGGAAAACAGGAGGTGATAGACAGGTAGGTGTAATTGCACAACAAGTTGAAAAAGTGCTTCCGGAAGTTGTTTCTGAAGATAATAATTCGTACCTTTCTGTAGACTATTCTAAGATTGTTCCTTTGTTAATAGAAGCTATTAATGAGCAGAGTAGCAACATTAAAGATTTAGAAGACAGAATATCTAAATTAGAAAAGTAAAGATGGCAATTATACTAAGAGGAGATAAAGGAACAGCGTTAACGCATAATGAGTTAGATAATAACTTCAGATCATTTTTCTATTCAGCATCTGTTGAAGGTACTACCCTATCTTTCTTTACTTCTGCCTCTCTTAATAACGAATATAGATTACCTTTAACTGCTCCAAGCGGTAAGGATTACTACGTTCAATTCAAAGCAGGTAATGCACCTTCTGGTGCTAATGCTCTATTTAGTGGCTCAGAAAACTATCTTTACGACTATAGACAGCAACATTTAAAACATACAGGTTCATTTACCAACGTAGGCAACGCTACAATAGATGGGAACCTTACAGTCACCGGTACTGTTACTGCACAAGAAATGAGAACTGAATTCAATAACTCATCAGTAGTATTTGAATCAGGTTCAACTAAATTTGGAGACACAGCAGATGACCAACATAGCTTTACAGGTAGCCTACAGGTACAAGGAAGCATAACTGGTTCAGATGCTTTAATAGATGACTGGGGTAGCGTTTCAGCTTCACTCGCTTCTAATTTAAAATTCTCTACTGATGCCTCATCTTCTTTAGCAGCAGACATAACCGCTAATAGTGCGTCAGCAGCAGCTACATACCTACTTAACACAACAGATACATTTACAGGAGACTTAACAGTAACAGGTAGAATTAATGCAGTTGAAATAAATACTACCTATGTAAGCTCTTCTATTTTATACAACTCAGGTTCTAACATATTTGGAGATGCTGCATCAGACGTACATATCTTTACAGGTAGTATACTAACAGAGCAATCAATAACCGGTTCTGATGTTAGAATTAATACTTGGGGTAGCGTATCAGCTTCATTAGCGAGTATTAATACAACAATTGGAGCTCTATCAACCGATTATAATGACCTACAGAATATACCAAACGGGATTGTTAGTTCATCTGCTCAAATAGAAGCTTTAGGTATTACCTCTGACTATACGGAGCTAACAAATATTCCAAGCGGAATCATCTCTGCTTCTGTTTTGAGTGTACCATCTCAAGGTACTGTTAGACTGACAACTAATGGAGTAAGCGGAGGAAATAATGATTTAGGACTACAAACAACAGATAGCCCTACATTTGTTGATTTAACTTTAAACGGATTCACTTCTGTATCATCTTCTCTAGCAGCATTAACAGCAGGAACAATTACAATCAACAATGATGCTAATAATAGAATACTAACAGCTAATGGCGACAGTACTTTAAATGGAGAAAGTAATCTTACTTTTGACGGAGATGTTTTAACTATTAACGGAACATCTATTAGAGATTTTACCGCTTCTGATACTGACGTAGCTGGACTAGTAGGAGGAACAGCAGCAGGTAGTTTAATCGAAGGAGATGCAGAAGGACATGTAGTTATAGGTATTAGAGATAATAGCACTACAGATTCATTTGCTATCATTTCAGGAGACGGAGACTACTATGCATACGGAGATGCGTATGATAAGTTAGCATTCCAAGTTAAGGCTGACGGTAGAACTACTGTTGGACACAACCTTACAGTAAGCGGTTCTATATACTCTACTGGGGACATAATTGCATACCACTCTTCAGATAGAAGATTAAAAGATAATGTAGAACTTATCTACAACCCTATTGAAAAAGTAAAACAAATTAATGGAGTAAGTTTTGATTGGAATGATAAATCAGAACATACCGGCCACGATATCGGAGTAATTGCTCAAGAAATTGAAGCAGTATTACCTGAGCTAGTAAGAACTAG
>Ga0222719_10001729_pt1 | contig 20728 bp, 21 predicted proteins | sample C33_34DmetaG_FD_165039 | JGI IMG/M metagenome (GOLD analysis project Ga0222719, IMG submission 165039) | Estuarine water microbial communities from San Francisco Bay, California, United States - C33_34D | ecosystem: Environmental > Aquatic > Marine > Unclassified | place: USA: California... | reverse complement strand
TGGGCTACCGGGGCGACACGGGGAGCCTACCGGCCATACAACTGCGCCTACCGAGCGGTAGCCGACGGCCGGCGGAGCCTCGGTCTAGCCTCTCCGACGTGCTCGCGTTCACCTTCCCCGGGCAGGGGTCGCAACGCCCGGGAATGGGCCGTCCCTGGGTCGATCACGACAGCTGGGAGCTCGTCCACGAGGCCAGTGAGGTCGCCGGCCGTGACGTCGCCCGCCTTCTCCTCGACGCCGAGGCCGACGAGCTCCGCGACACGAGGAACGCTCAACTCACCACCTTCGTCTCGAGCCTCATGGTGCTCGACGCGGTGGAGCGCCTCGGCGTCGACGCCGATGTCTACGCCGGGCACTCCCTTGGGGAGTACACCGCACTCGCGGCCTCTGGAGCGCTCGGCTTTCCCGAGGGGGTCGCCCTCGTCGGTGCTCGGGCCGAGGCCATGCACGACGCCGGCCTCGAACGACCGGGAACCATGGCCGCCGTGCTCGGACTCGACGACGACAAGGTCGAGGTCGCCTGCAACCTCGCCGACGACGAGGTGTGGGTAGCGAACTTCAACGCTCCCGGCCAGGTCGTGATCGCCGGATCCCCCGAGGGCGTCGCCTCGGCCAGCGCCCACGCGAAAGAACTCGGAGCCAAAAAGGTCATGCCGCTGCAGGTGTCCGGCGCCTTCCACACGCCGTTTATGGGATCGGCGCGCGACCGCCTCCGCGACGCCATCGCCACGGCCACCATCCGCAGCAGCGACCTGCCCATCGTGTCGAACGTCGATTCGCAGGCGCACGACTCGGCCGACGACTGGACCAGCCTGCTCTCGGCCCAACTCACCAGCCCGGTGCGCTGGAAACATGGCCTTCTCGCCATGTCGCAGATGGGGGTCACCTCCTTCGCCGAGCTCGGCCCGGGCGGAGTGCTCACCGGAATGGCGAAACGCACCCTCGACGACATCCACACGATCGCGGTCGCCACCCCGGACGACCTCGACCGCTTTGTCGAGTGGATCGCGGGCACCGCGCCACCGGCACCCGCCGCCGACCACGAGGGCGAGCATCTCCATCTCGCGGAGCGCTTCGTGGTCAGCCCGTCCGCAGGGGTGTTCTCCTCGGCCGGACTGGCCGAGGGCAGCGTCATCGAGGTCGGTGCCATCTTTGGTCGGGTCGGCGACGACGAGGTGCGTTCCCCCTTCGCTGGGGTGTTCCAGAGCTACATCGCCGCTGACACCGAACGCGTCGCACCGCGACAGCCGATCGCGTGGCTCCGCACCTCGTAAGGATCGCCATCTAAGGTGAAGTGACCTGTCGACCCCTTCTGGGTCGTTGAGGAGGACCACATGCCCGCAACACGCCCAGGCGCCACCGGCGCGGTCATCTCCGGTTGGGGAACCGCGCTACCTGAGAAGGTCGTCACCAACCACGACCTCGAGAAGACCCTCGACACCAGCGACGAGTGGATTGTCGCTCGAACGGGCATCTCCGAGCGCCGCATCGGTGGCTCCACCGCCTCGCTCTCGGTCGAATCGGGTCGCGCGGCGATGGAGATGGCCGGGCTCACCCCGGAGCGCATCGACGCGCTCGTGGTGGCCACCACCACACCCGACCGTCAATGGGGAACCGCACCCATCATCCAACGCGACCTCGGACTCTCCTGCGGCGCGTTCGAGCTCAACGCGGCCTGCTCGGGCTTCGTCTACGGCCTCGTCAACGCCCATGGCCTCATCGCCATGGGCGCCGAGCGGGTGCTCCTCATCGGTACCGACACTCTCTCTCGGATCACCGACTGGAACGATCGCGGCACCGCGCCGCTCTTCGCCGACGGTTCCGGGGCCGTCGTCCTCGAATCCACGCCCCACGGCAGCCAACTGCTCGGCTGGGATTTCGACGCCGACGGCTCCGCCAGCGAACTGCTCTGGGCCGAGGTCGGAGGCACCGTCAACATGGACGGCAAAGAGGTCTTCCGGCGCGCCGTGCGCATCATGGTCGACTCCGCGGAGAAGTCGATGCGCCACGCCGGAGTCACCGGCGACGACATCTCCATGATCGTCCCGCATCAGGCGAATATCCGGATCATCCAGGCCGCCTGCGAACGACTCGACGTGCCGCTCGAGCGGGCTTCGGTGGTCATCGATCGAACGGGCAACACCTCATCGGCTTCCATCCCTCTCGCCCTCGCGGCAGCCCTCGAGGACGGCCGGATCGACCACGGTGACCTCGTGCTCCTCGTCGGATTCGGAGGAGGCATGACCGCGGCGAGCGCCGTCCTGCGATGGGGCGGCGAGAAGGGAGCATCAGCGTGAGCGACAATGGGAGGATCGTCCTCGTCACCGGAGGGTCCCGGGGAATCGGCCTCGCCGTCGCACGGCGGTTCGCCGCCTCGGGCGATCGGGTCGCCGTGACCTACAACTCGTCGCCGCCCCCCGATGGACTGTTCGGGGTGCGCTGTGACGTCACCTCCACCGACGACGTCGACCGCGCCTTCACCGAAGTGGAGGAGCACTTCGGCGGCGCCGTGCAGGTACTGGTCTCGAACGCCGGCATCACGCGCGATGGCCTCCTCCTGCGCATGGGCGAGGACGACTTCACCGCCGTCATCGACGCCAATCTCACGGCCGCCTACCGGGTCACGAAGCGAGCGGTCCAGCAAATGCTCCGCGCGCGCTCGGGCCGGATCATTCTCGTCTCCTCAGTGGTCGGCCTCCTCGGCGCCGCGGGTCAGGCCAACTACGCCTCCTCAAAGGCCGGACTCGTCGGTCTCGCCCGATCTCTCGCCCGAGAGCTCGGCTCCCGGTCGATCACCGTGAACGTCGTGGCTCCGGGCCCTGTCGCCACCGACATGACCGCCGCTCTCGGAGAGGATCGACTCGCCGAGATCACCTCCTCGGTTCCCCTTGCCCGCATGGCCGACGCCGACGAGATCGCCGGGGTGGTCGAGTTCCTCGCCTCTCCCGATGCCGGCTACATCACCGGAGCGGTCATCCCGGTCGACGGCGGCCTCGGTATGGGACACTGAGCGTCCCGTCACAGACACCCGCCGCTCCCTACACTTGGCGGCGATAATGCGATCGCGGTACCCGCGACACGACAAGGAGACGACATGGATCAGGAACTGTTCGCCCGCTTCAAGAAGTGCGCGGTCGAGGTGCTCTCGGTCTCGGATGACCAGGTCACCGAGGACGCGAAGTTCGGTGATGACCTCGACGCCGACAGCCTCGACCTCGTCGAGCTCGTGATGGCCCTCGAGGAGGAGTTCGGCATCGAGGTGCCCGAGGAAGACCTCGAGGGCATCGAGACCGTCGGCCAGGCCTTCGCTCTCGTCACCAACAAGCTCTGAGATGATCGGCGCCGGACGGCGGGTCGCCGTCACGGGTCTCGGTGTCGTCGCCCCCTGCGGGGTCGGCCGCGACGCCTTCTGGAAGGGTCTGCTCGGCCCCGGACTCGTCGACGTCGGACGCCTCACGACCATCGAGGACTGGGACCCGAGCCCCTGGTACGACTCACCCAAAGACGCCCGCCGGGCTGACCGGAGCGAGCAGTACGCGATCGCGGCCGCAACCGAGGCCCTCGAGCAGTCGGGGCGTCCCGATGCGGACCCCTCCCGCATCGGAACCATCTTCGGGACCGGTGTGGGCGGCATCCACACTCTCGAGGAGCAGATCGTGGTGCGGCTCGACAAGGGCGAGCGCCGGGTCTCCCCGTTTCTGGTGCCGATGATGATGGCCAACGCGCCCGGAGCCAACGTGTCGATGCGCTTCGATCTGCGCGGCCCGAACGAGACACTGTCCACCGCCTGCGCCGCCGGGACCCACGCCCTCGGCTACGCGGCTCGCCTCATCGCCTGGGGCCTCGCCGACGCCGTGGTCGCCGGCGGTACGGAGTACGCGGGTACCCCGACCGCGCTCGCCAGCTTCGGGAACATGACCGCGCTGTCGTCCACGGGCACCAGCCGACCGTTCGATGCCGAGCGTGACGGGTTCGTGATGGGCGAGGGTGCGGCCGTCATGGTGCTTGAGGAATGGGAATCAGCGGTCGCGCGAGGGGCTCACGTCATCGGTGAGATCCTCGGCGCGGCATCGAACGCCGACGCTCACCACATCACCGCGCCATCACCCGGCGGCGTCGGAGCGATCCAATGCATGCGGCTCGCCCTCGCCGATGCCGGCCTCGAACCGGCCGACATTCGCCAGATCAACGCCCACGGCACCTCCACCCCGCTGAACGACGCAGCAGAGGCCGCCGCGGTCTCGGAGGTCTTCGGAGCGGGCGCCGTCCCAGTGGTCTCCACCAAGGGAGTCACCGGTCACGCCCTCGGCGCAGCTGGCGCCCTTGAGGCCGCCGCGGTGCTGCTCTCCATGGAACACCGGCTCATCCCGCCCACGGCGAACACCTCGACCGTCGACCCCGAGATGACCGTCGACGTGGTCACCGGCGAGGCGCGCCCCTGGGAGCCCGGCCCCACCATGTCGAACAACTTCGGCTTCGGCGGCCACAACGGCTCGATCATCATCGGACCAGGCTGAACCGGCTCTCTCAGGCAATCACAAACATCAGGTCGCACTCGGTCGCGACTTCCCCACCCACGAGCGCCCGACCAGAGCCCCGACCAGCCCGCGCGGCGAGCTTCGTCATAGAGCACTCGAGCACCAGTTCATCGCCGGGCACAACCTGACGGCGGAACCTCGCCTTGTCGATCCCGCCGAAGAGCGGCAGTCGGCCGGCGAACCTCTCGTCGGAGAGCACCGCGAGCGCCCCAACCTGAGCGATCGCCTCGCACATCAGCACACCCGGGAGCGTCGGGCGCCCCGGGAAATGCCCCGGAAAGAACCACTCGTCCCCGGTCAGTCTCCAGACGCCGCGCGCGGAGTCCCCCGGCACGATCTCCAGGATCTCATCGACGAACAGGAAAGGGGCTCGGTGCGGAAGTAGGTCCTCGGGGCTCACGCGGCGACCCTAGCCAGCCGCGGTCAGGCGTCGATGGCCGCCCGGACCTCAGCGACGTAGCGCCCAACCTCATCGGGCCCCGACTCGATAAGCCGGCGCACCATCGACGCCCCCTGGATGACCCCGTCGGCCACCCGGCAGGCCGTTGCCGCCTGCTCGGCGTTCGACACCCCGACCCCGACGAGCACCGGGAGGTCGGTGAGAGGTATCAACCGCTCGGCGAGGGCGGTCGCAGTGGCCGCTAGAGAGTCCCGCTCACCCGTGACGCCGAGGAGTCCGACGGAGTACACGAAGCCCCGCGACCGAGAGACGATGCGGGGAAGCCGTTCGTCCGGAGCGGTTGGCGCCGCGAGCATCACCGTGGCGACACCCGCGGAATCAGCGGCCTCACACCACTCTTCAGACTCCTCGAGCGGCAGATCGGGGAGGATGCAGCCCGTCACCCCGGCGCCGGCGAGCCGGTTCGCGAAGCGGACCGGACCGTCGTGGTGGACGACGTTGAAATAGGTCATGACCGCGAGCGGGATGTCGACATCGAGATGCGGCACCTCCTCGAGCACCGACTGCGGCGTGGTGCCGGCCTCGAGGGCCGCCTGTGAGGCCCGCTGGATGACCGGTCCGTCCATCACCGGATCAGAGAAGGGGATCCCGATCTCGATGGCATCGGCGCCGTTCGCGGCGCATGCCCTGATGGCATCCTGCCATCCCGGGTAGCCGCCGGTGATGTAGGGAACGAGGATCTTGCGACCCGACTCCTTGCACCCCCGCAGATAAGACTCGAGACCCATCACTCAGCCGAGCTGATCCTTCAGCACATCCATCATCTGGCCGACGTCCTTGTCGCCGCGGCCGCTCATGTTGACGAGGACGGTCTGACCCCTCAGCTCGGCAGCCTCTCGCGCAACCCAGGCGATCGCGTGAGCCGGCTCGAGCGCCGGGATGATCCCCTCGGTGCGACTGAGCAGCTGGAACGCCTCGATCACCTCGGAGTCGGTCACGTTCGGGTACTCAGCGCGCCCGATCGAGGCGAGGTGGGAGTGCTCGGGCCCAACGCCCGGGTAGTCGAGCCCGGCCGAAATCGAATGCGCCTCCTCGACTTGGCCGTACTCGTCCTGCATGAGGTAGCTGCGCATCCCGTGCACCACACCGGGCGCGCCCCGCGAGACCGCGGCACCGCCGGCTGGCTCGACGCCGACGAGTCGACTGGTGGTGTCGACGAACCCCGAGAAGATCCCGATCGCGTTCGATCCACCGCCCACGCAGGCGACGACGAGGTCGGGATCGTCACCGACGAGCGCCAGGAACTGGGTGCGGGCCTCCTCGCCGATCACCCGATGGAACTGGCGAACCATGAACGGATAGGGATGGGGACCCATCACCGATCCCAAGCAGTAGTGCGTGTCGCCGACGGTCCCCACCCAGTCGCGCATCGCCTCGTTGACCGCGTCCTTCAGGGTGCGACTGCCGCTATGGACCGCCTCAACTTCCGCTCCGAGGAGCCGCATCCGAAAGACGTTGAGCGCCTGGCGCTCGACATCGACCGCTCCCATGTAGACCTTGCACTCCATCCCGAGCAGCGCGGCCGCGGTGGCGCTCGCCACGCCGTGCTGGCCAGCACCGGTCTCGGCGACGAGCCGGGTCTTGCCCATCCGCTTAGCGAGGAGCGCCTGACCAATCACGTTGTTGATCTTGTGCGAACCGGTGTGGTTGAGATCCTCGCGCTTCAGGAACAGGCGCAGACCGAGTTCCTCACCGAGGCGGTGGCACTCGGTCAAGCCCGACGGACGACCGGCGTAGTCGCGGAGCACCGAGGCGAGCTCCTCGCGCCACACCGGGTCGTTCCAGGCCTCGTGGAAGGCCCGCTCGAGCTCCTGGCAGGCCGGCACCAGTGTCTCGGGGACAAACCTCCCGCCGAACTCGCCGAAACGACCCGAATCGTCGGGCTCTCCCATGAGGGACCTGGTCTCCGCCGTGATCGTCATTCGTCCTCCCAGTCGTAGGGCACATCCTCGAGCGGTGGGAGATCGGACATCTCGTCCGGGGGGGCCGCCGCTCGCGCGTTCGAGATGAATCTTCTCACCTTCACGGGATCCTTGCGACCTGGAGCGGCCTCAACTCCAGAGGACACATCGACCCCCCACGGACGGACCGCCCGGATGCCATCGGCGACATTGTCGGGGTTCAGACCGCCCGCGAGGATGAGGCGAACCGAGTCGGGCACCTCCGAGGCGAGGTGCCAGTCGAACACCTTGCCGCTCCCGGGTGCCGGGGCATCCACCAAGACGAGGTCAGTGTGGAAACGATCGGCCCGCGACAGGTGATCGGAGTCGGCACCGAACGCCTTGATCACCTTCCTGATGCCGTGGCCGGGCCCCTTCTCGACCACCTCTCGCACCTGCTCCGGCGTCTCGGAGCCATGCAACTGAACGGCTCGCACCCCCGCGCTGTCGGCGATCGAGAGCACCCGCGCTGGGAGCTCGTCCCGAAAGACGCCGACCGTCAACACATCGGAGGGCAGTCGGCGCGTGATGTCGTAGACGTGCTTCGCCACCACCTGACGTGGCGATGGCGCGAAGATGAACCCGATCGCGTCCGCGCCCATGGCGACCGCGAGCAGCGCGTCCTCCTCATTCGTGATCCCGCAGATCTTGACGAACATCGTGGCTGAACCTACTCGCGAGCAGTCCGCCCCGACCGCTCAACCATGGCGCATCGCGCGGAGGGCAGCGACCGGGTCACCTGAGGTGACCAACGTCTCGCCCACCAGCACCGCCGCGTACCCCGCCCCAGCGAGCGCGAGCGCATCGGTGCGCCCCCGCACTCCCGATTCGGCGACACCGATCACACCCTCCGGGATCACCGAGGCCATACGAATGGCGCGCTCATGATCCACCTCGAAGGTGACGAGGTCACGCTGGTTCACCCCGACAAGATCCGCACCCGCTGCCACGGCGTGATCCAGTTCGGTCTCGTCGTGGATCTCAACCAGCACGTCCAGCCCGACCTCTCGGGCGAGACCATGCAGATCGACGAGTTCGTCCACCCCGAGCGCGGCGGCGATCAGCAGAACGCAGTCCGCTCCCATCAATCGCGCGTCGAGCACATCGTTGGCGGCGACGGTGAAGTCCTTCCTCAGCACGGGCAGAGACACGGCGGATCGAGCAGCGATGAGATCCTCAGGTGATCCCCCGAAAAACTCGGCATCGGTGAGCACCGACAGGCAGGTCGCACCGCCGTCCGCGTAGTCGCGAGCGAGGGTCGCCGGATCGAGATCGGACGCGAGCACGCCCTTCGACGGCGAACGCCGCTTGACCTCGGCGATCACTCCGACCCCATCGCTCGCCGAGTCGACCGATGCGAGCGCCTGACGGAAACCGCGGGTCGAGGGAAGTTCGTCGCAACGCCGGCGGAGTTCTGCGACCGAGCGCGCGTCAGTTGCCGCCCCGGCGCGGTGCGCCTCGAGGATTCGGTCGAGGTAGGTCGCCATCGATCCGGATCCTCGGATCAGATCCCGAGACGCGTCGAGAGTTCCGACATGAGCGAGTCGATCGGCACGCGAACCTGCTCCATCGAGTCGCGATCGCGGACGGTGACCGCGGAGTCCTCCAATGAGTCGAAGTCGACCGTCACGCACAGCGGCGTTCCGATCTCATCCTGACGGCGGTAGCGACGTCCGATCGCCTGGGTCTCGTCGTAGTCGACCATGTAGCGCTCCCCGATCATCGCCCGGATCTCCTTCGCCAAGGGGGTAAGCGTGTCCTTCTTCGAGAGCGGGAGCACCGCCACCTTGTACGGGGCGAGACGCGGATGGAGACGAAGCACGGTGCGCGTCTCCCCGTTGACCTCCTCTTCGTCGTAGGCGGCGAGCAGGAAAGCAGCCATCGTGCGCGTGGCACCGGCGGCAGGCTCGATCACGTAGGGCACATAGCGCTCATCGGACGCCTGGTCGAAGAAGTCGAGGCGCTCCCCGGAGTGGGCGGCGTGCTGAGTGAGGTCGTAGTCGGTGCGTTGCGCGATTCCCTCCAACTCGTCCCAACCCCATGGGAAGAGGAACTCCACGTCCGAGGTACCCGTCGAGTAGTGCGACAGTTCGTCGTCGGCGTGGGGACGAAGTCTGAGCATCGAGTCAGGGATGCCGAGGTCGCGGTACCACTCCATCCGGTGTTCGCACCAGTACTCGTACCAAGAGGCGCCGTCCGCCGGCGGCACGAAGAACTCGAGCTCCATTTGCTCGAACTCGCGGGTGCGGAAGATCCAGTTCTGCGGTGTGATCTCGTTGCGGAACGATTTTCCGACCTGCGCGATGCCGAACGGGGGGCGCTTCCGACTGGTCTGAAGCACATTCGAGAAGTTGGTGAACATGCCTTGCGCGGTCTCGGGGCGCAAATAGGCATCGGCACCGGCATCGGCCACTGGGCCGGCCTGGGTCTTGAACATCAGATTGAACTGGCGGGCTTCCGTGAACGTTCCACTCCCACCACAACTCGGGCACACGTTTGGATCGTCGAGCTTGTCGAGGCGGAAGCGATTGCGACACACCGTGCAGTCGACGAGCGGGTCGCTGAAGTTACTGAGGTGCCCCGAGGCCTCCCAGACCTGCGGAGGGCCGAGCACGGCGGCGTCGATGAGTACGACGTCATCGCGTTGCTGCACCATGGAACGCACCCAGGCGTCCTTCACGTTGCGGAGCATCAGCGACCCGAGCGGCCCGTAGTCGTAGGTCGACCGGAAACCGCCGTAGATCTCCGCCGACGGGTACACGAACCCGCGGCGTTTGCAGAGATTGACGATCTGATCGAGTTCGGTCGCTGCCACGACCCCACAGGCTAGGGAGGCTCAGTGGCGTTCGAACAGCGCGATCGTCTTGAGGCGTCGCTCAAGGTGGTGCTCCATCGCTCGCGTCGCGAGCAGCCCGACCTCGTGGGTGGCGGGGCTCTCCGGAGCGGCCAGCGCCTCGTTGAGTCGACCGCCGAGCACCGCTCGCAGCAGCGAGAGCGCCGCCGGCGACACCGACACCCCGGAACGACAGTTGCGGCAGAGCACGCCGCCCTCGTTGAGATCGAAGGCGACGATCTCCACCCCGTCACCCGACTCCTCGCAGCGAACGCAAACATCGAGCACCGGGCTGAGGCCCTCAGCGGCCAGCAACTTCCAATAGAACGCCGGCACGTTCATCGGCGAGGGATGCTCGGCGATCGTTCGGAGCACCCCGACCGTCGACCGGAACAACTGGGGGGTCGGTTCGCGATCGAGTGCGAGTTGCTCCACCGCCTCGATCGCCGCCATCCCCTGGGAGGTTCGGTCGAGGGAAGAGAGCATCGGCCCGAGCCGATCGACCGACTCGACCTGGGTGACCGTGTCGAGCTCGCGTCCTCGACGTAGCTGCACCATGACATGGCTCATCGGTTCGAGTCGACCCCCGAACTTCGAGGTCGTCCTCCGGACGCCGTGCGCCACCGCCCGGACCTTCCCGTGCTCCTTCGTGAGCAGCACGACGATCCGGTCGGACTCCCTTAGGCGGTAGGTGCGCAACACCACCGCCTCGTCGCGATAGAGCTCCTTCACGCGTCGAGTCCGCCGAAGCGGCGCCGGCGGCCCGCGTATTCGGCGACGGCGTCAGCCAGGTGATTCGGCTCGAGATCACCCCATGCGACCTCGGCGAACACGAGCTCGGCGTAGGCGAGTTCCCAGACCAATGAAGGTGGGAGTCTTGTGGCGGGTCCGAGCACGAGCACGAGGTCGGGTTCGCAGTCGGCCGGCTCGTAGAGCGCGCCCGCCACCGAGGCCTCGTTCACCGGGTCGTCACCGAGCGACCGCATGGCCCCGGCGAACCGCTCGCGTCCATCGGCGGCTGGGTCGACGATCACCGTGCAGCACCCAACCGTCTCGACGGTGAGGGTGACCGGCGAACGGTCATCCGCCTGCTCGACCCGGCCAGCGAGCCCGGCCACGCCGTTCGCCGAATACGGGCGGATCGTCAACCACTCCACACCGAGTCGCTCCGCCACCTCACCGAGACCGCATCGTCTCGCCGCCCAAGCGGAACTTCCAAGCGAATCCCAGTCATCGGTCGAGCCGCCGACGACGAGAACATGGGCCGGCCCGATCTGATCGCGAGCCTCCGCTCCAACCGCCTCCGTAACACCAGACGTCACCGGCCCATTCTCGCACGGGGCCATCGCTAACGTGGAGCTCCCGTGGCGACCTCCCCAACACCTCGCGAGCACCCCAGGCTCGATCGGCCGCTCCACGTCGCCTGCATCATGGACGGCAACGGCCGCTGGGCGGAGCAACGGTCACTGCCCCGCACGGCCGGCCATACCGCTGGTGAAGAGAACCTCGCTGAGATCGTGCGCGCCTCCGTCGCGCGCGGGGTCGGCTGGCTCACCGTGTTCGGATTCTCCACCGAGAACTGGGTGCGACCAAGGGCCGAGGTTCGGCACATCCTCGGACTTCACGAGCGGCTCTTCGGTCGCCTCGAGGAACTCAACGAGAACAACGTGCGCGTGCGATGGATCGGGCGCCCCTTCGACGGCCCAGAGGCCCGCACACCGAAGTACGTCCAACGCGCTATTCGTCGGGCCATCAATGACACCTCGTCGAACACGGGGATGACCCTCACCGTCGCCTTCGACTACGGCGGGCGGGCCGAGTTGATGGCCGCGGTTCGACGACTGAGGTCGGACACCGGCACCGTCGATGCCAGCCAGCTTTCGGACTACCTCTACGACCCTGAGCTCCCCGACGTCGACGTGCTCGTGCGCACGAGCGGTGAGATCCGCGTCTCGAACTTCCTGCTCTGGCAGGCAGCCGGAGCTGCCATCCACTTCACCGACGCGGCCTGGCCCGACTTCGACGCCGCGGACCTCGACCGCGCACTGGACCTCGTGCGTTGAACGAGGCTCCGCTCGGCGTCGGCGAACTTCTCGACATCGCGACCTCGGCGTTACCGGCGGCCGAGCGGCGACCAGGACAGCGCGAGATGGCCGACGCCGTCGACCGGGCGATATCGGACGGTCGGCATCTCGTGGTGCAGGCCGGGACGGGAACCGGCAAGACCCTCGCCTATCTGGTTCCAGCCATGCGCGCCGGCCGCACCGTGGTCGTGGCCACCGCGACGAAGGCCCTGCAGGACCAGCTCGCCACCAAGGACCTCCCTTTTCTCGCCGAGCACCTCCGCGAACCACTCGGCCGAGACCTGGAGTGGGCCGTACTGAAGGGACGCTCCAACTACCTCTGTCGCCAACGACTGGCCGAGGTGTCCTCCGGAGACGACCAACTGGCCCTCGAGGGGCTCGGCGACGGTCGACGTGACGAAATCACGGCGCTCGCCGGCTGGGCCGAATCGAGCGACACCGGAGACCAGGCGGAACTCGACCGACTCCCCGACCCCGCCGTGTGGCGTGCAGTGAGCGTCACCTCCGATGAGTGTCCGGGAGCCAACCGGTGCCCGCTCGGTGCGACCTGTTTCGCTGAGGTCGCCCGAGATCGCGCCGCCACCGCGGACGTCGTCGTCGTGAACACCCACCTGTACGGCCTGAACGTCGGTGCCGATGACGCGATCCTGCCCGAGCACGACATCGTCGTCTTCGACGAGGCGCACGTCCTCGAGGACGTCATGAGCGACACCGTCGGCGTCGACCTCTCCCCCGGCCGATTCACGACCGTCGCCTCGACCGTGCGCCGGATCATCGACGACCCCGCCCTCATCGCCTCCATCGCCGATGCCGGCGTCGCCTTCGGCGAGGTGATCGACGGGCGCCGCGGCGAGCGCCTCGAGATCCCGCTGCCTTCCGATGTCACCTCCGCCCTGGTCACCGCCCGCGGAGCCCTCGAGCGCGCCTCAGCGGTCGTCAACGCCATCGAGACCGACGTCGAGGATGCCCGACAACGCCGGCTCCGCGCGCAGGTGATCCTCACCCGGTCCACCGAGATGATCGACCGGACGCTCTCGCCGTCGGCTGACACCGTCGCCTTCGTCTCCGGCCCGCCGGGCTCACCCTCGCTCGAGATCGCCCCGCTCGACGTCGGCCCCACGATGGCCGCCGGTGTCTGGTCACGACGCACCGCGATCCTCACCTCGGCAACGGTGCCCCGGTCGCTCCCCGAGCGCATCGGGCTACCAGATCCGGAGGTGATCGACGTCGGAAGCCCCTTCGATTACGGGGAGAACTCCCTGCTGTACTGCGCGATGCACCTGCCGGCCCCGAACGACCCGGCCTTCAGAGCAGCCACCCACGAGGAACTCGCTGCGCTCATCACCGCCGCCGGCGGACGAACCCTCGCGCTCTTCACCAGTTGGGCGGCAATGGACGAAGCGGCAGCCGCCCTCACCGGGCAGATACCGCACACGATCCTGACCCAACGCGACCTCCCGAAGCCGGCCCTCGTCGCGGCCTTCGCCGAGGACGAGTCCACCTGTCTCTTCGCCACCGCCGGACTCTTCCAAGGGGTGGACGTGCCCGGCCGCACGCTCTCGCTCGTCGTCATCGATCGGATCCCGTTCCCGCGTCCCGATGACCCACTGCTGTCGGCGCGGCGCGACCGGCTCGGCCGCGCCGCCTTCGGCCAGATCGACCTTCCGCGCGCAGCGACCATGCTCGCTCAGGCGAGTGGACGCCTCATCCGCAATGACGCCGATCGAGGCGTCGTCGCCGTGCTCGACCGCCGCCTCGGCACGGCCGGCTACCGATGGGATCTCATCGGTGCCCTGCCACCGATGAGACGCACCCGCGACCGGGCCGAGGCGGAACGCTTCCTCCGCGCGATCACCGACTGACCGACCATCCTCGGATCCGTCTACCGTGCGCTCATGGCGAACGACACGGCGAACAACATGACAATGCTGCGCCTCGACATCGACCGGGAAGTCGCGACGATCACCCTCGACTCCCAGCACAACCGCAACGCCCTCTCGCGCCAACTGCTGGAGGAGTTGCACCGCGCACTCGACCGAGCCGAAGAGGTCGAAGCGAGAGCGATCGTGCTTACCCACGCTGGACCCGCGTTTTGCTCAGGAGCCGACCTGCGCGAACGATCCTCCGGCCCACCCGACTCCGGACCGATGGTCGCCGCCCTCGAACGACTCATGGACACCGAACGACCGACGATCGCCGCTGTCCGAGGTGCCGTCCGAGCGGGTGGGATCGGCCTCATGGCCTCCTGCGACCTCGTGGTCGTCGACGCATCGGTCGACTTCGCGCTCACCGAGGTGCGCATCGGTGTCGCGCCCGCGATCATCGCCGTGCCGATCCTGCGACGCGTGGCGCCTGGACGCATCGCCGCCGCCATGCTCACCGGTGAGCGCTTCGATGCCGCCCAGGCCCGAGACATCGGCTTGGTCACTCACGTGACCTCCGATGTTGTGGAGACCGTCGACGAGATCTGCCACGGTGTGCGCCAGGGCGCGCCTGAGGCGGTGGCCGCCACCAAACGACTCCTCGCCTCGGTGCCCGGCACCGATCGCGCCACCGCCTTCTCCGAGATGCGCGCGCTGAGCGAGCGCCTCTTCTCCTCCGACGACGCCGCCGAGGGCATGGCAGCCTTCGCCGAGCGACGCGCGCCCCGCTGGTCGCCCGAGGCGAACTAAGAGTCAGGCCATCAGTCGGTAGCCGAGACCACGCACCGTCACGATCAACCGCGGATCGTCCGGGGTGTCCTCGACCTTGAGACGCAGGCGACGCACATGCGCGTCGACCAACCTCGAATCACCCAGGTACTCGTATCCCCAGACCCGCTCGAGCAGCTGGTCCCGGCTGAGCACCGCCCCGACGTGATCGGCGAACTCGCAGAGGAGCCGATACTCCGTCCGGGTCACCGAGATCTCCACATCGTTTCTCTCGACCACCTGCCGCTCCCGGTCGAGCGTGATGTTCCCGAAGCGCTCCACCCCCGAGCGCCCCGCGTCCTCGGGAGCAGGCGAGAGTTTCGCCCGTCGAAGGAGCGCCCGGATTCGGGCGGCCAACTCCTTCGGCACGACCGGCTTGGTGACGTAGTCATCGGCACCTGCCTCCAGTCCCGCTACCAGATCCTGGGTCTCGGTCTGGGCGGTGATGATGATGATCGGAACCGTCGAGGTCGCCCGGAGCGCACGACAGACCTCAAAACCCGACAGGTCGGGAAGGCGAAGGTCGAGGAGGACGAGGTCGGGATGGTGTTGACCGAACTGGACGAGACCGGACGCCCCATCAGATGCCTCGTGCACCTCGTAGCCCTCATCCTCAAGGGCGAGGCGGAGCGCGAGCCGGATCGCGTCGTCGTCCTCCACGAAGAGCAGCGAATCCACGAGAGCAAGTGTGCCACGCGGCCCCGTCCGGGCAGAGGTCGCGTTTTGTTACACAAATCGCACAGAACGGGCATCACCGCGTCACACGACGAGTGCACCATGACACCTGTTCACGCTGCCCCGGTGAGGTACCTCCCTCCCCCTGGTGCCTCACCGGCAGCGGCGGAACCTTGGTGGTTGCGTCAAGCAGCGCCGATCCCGCGTCCACGACCCCTTTCCCCGTGCGCAACACTGTCCCGATGGCCCGTCTGCGATCACCGCGACTCAGCACACGGGTCGCGCTGTTCTTCGGGCTCATCGGACTCCTCGCCGGGCTCGGCCTGACCACCGCCACCTACTCGATCGCCCGAGACTCGCTGCTTGACCAGCGCGTGTCAGCGGCTCGCTCCTCAGCCTTCGACAACGCTCTCGCCGTCAAGAACGCCTTCGACCAGGCGCGTCTCCCCGATGGCGGCCTCGACAGCAAAGTCATCTCGGACTCGTTCCTCACCCTCGACGTCGAACCTGGCGGCTTCAGCATGCTGACCCGCCCCTACATCCCGCTCTACCTGCAGTACCCAGCCTCCGCTTTCCCGACCGACCTTCTCGACTCCGTGGAGCGAACCCAGTCGGGCCAGCAGCAGTTCGTGCACGATGGCGAGCCCTACCTCGGGATCGGCGTGCACATCGCCGCCTATGACACCTCCTACGTGGAGGCGTTCCCACTGGGATCAACCGAGCGAACGCTCCGAATCATCGTCACGGCGCTCCTTATCGGGTCGGCACTGGCCGCGCTCTTCGCCACGTTCTTCGGCTTCACCACCAGCCGCGGGCTGCTCAAGCCGCTGACCCGGGTGGCCGACGCCGCCGGAGAGATCGCCCAGGGCGCCCTCGACGCCCGCCTCGACACCTCCGACGACCCCGAACTCGACCGACTCGTCCGCTCCTTCAACGACATGGCCGACGCCGTGCAGGCGAGAATCGAGCGCGAGGCCCGATTCGCGTCTGACGTCAGCCACGAGTTGCGATCGCCGATCACCGCGATGACCGCGGCGGTGGAGGTGCTCGCCGCGCGACGCGACGAACTCGGCGACCGGTCGCGTCAGGCCCTCGACCTTCTCGTGGAGCAGGTGCGCAGATTCGACTCGATGGTCATCGACCTCCTCGAGCTGTCGCGCCTCGACGCCGGCGCCGTCGACGGTCACGCCGAGGAGCTCGACCTTGCCGAGTGGGCACAGCGCGTTGCCTCCCGCTCGGCAACTCCCGACGTGCCGATCGACGTGGAACGAGGTGCTCCTCGTCGAGCCGTTGTCGACAAGGTCCGTCTCGAGCGGATCCTCGGCAACCTGCTCGAGAACGCCGCCCACCACGCCGGAGGAGCGACCCGCGTCTCGATCGAACCCGGTGACCGCGTCGGCACGCTGCTCCTCGCCGTCGAGGACAACGGCCCGGGGGTCGCGGCGAGTGAGCGAGATCGGATCTTCGAGCGGTTCGCCCGAGGCAGCGCCGCGCGACACCGCGTTGGCACGGGTCTCGGTCTCGCGCTCGTCGCCGAGCACGCCGCGGCCATGGGGGGCGATGCCTGGGTGGATGACCGCCCCTACGGAGGGTCGCGTTTCGTCGTTCGGCTCCCCCGCGATCGATCGGAGATGACGCCGTGAACCCATCGCAGCGGCGAGGGATCCGTGGGCTGGTTGTCGCGGGTCTTCTCACGGGGTGCGGGCTGCCGATCGACGAGCGCGTCCAGACCTTCGACGAGGTCCCCTTCGATCTGGCTACCCCGACGACGACGTCGACAACCACGACCACCACCGAACCTGCGACACCCATTGGTGAGCCCGAGGAGCCCGAACCGGTCGAGGAGACGACCACGACGATCGTGCGGACCACCGCCGTGGAACTCTTCTACGTGCTCGGCGCGCGGGGTGACCTCCAGCAGATCACCTCCTCACTCCCGACACCGGTCTCCGACGCCGTGCTCATCGACCAACTCGAGAACGCGCCTTCGGGAACGGGCGCGCCGCTGCGCTCGGCGGTCGCCCGGAACCTCATCAACGGATTCACCGTCGACCGGGGTCGCGCGGTCGTCGACCTCGATCGCGGGGTGCTCTCGAGGACCAACAGTTCAGAGCAGCGACGGGCCATTGCCCAGATCGCGCTGACGCTGACGCTGTTCACCACCCCCGACGGCGGTATCGGCCAGGTCTCATTCACGGTCGAGGGTGACGCGATCAGCGTCTTCGTTCCGGCTCGCGGCGCCAACAGCGAGCCTGGGGAGCCGCTCGCTCACTCCGACTTCACCTCGCTCGTCTCCGGCGCGCCACCCACCACGACCGCCCCATCGACATCGACGTCATCAACGACACCACCAACCACGACGACCCCACCGACATCGAGTTCGTCGACCACCACGACCCCGCAACCATCACCGAGCACGACCACGACGATCGCCCCCGCCGAGTCGTGACCCGGGACGAGGTTCAGTAACCGAGTCGCTCGACCCGGTCGGGTCGTCGCTGCCAATCTCGGTCGACCCTCACCCGCAGTTCGAGATGCGCGCCAGGTGGCATCTGCTCGCGGACACGCTGGCCGACCTCTTTCAGCACTGCGCCGCCACGGCCGATCACCATGCCCTTCTGGCTCTCGCGTTCCACGAGGATCTCGCAACGCACCCGCGGCCACTCCCACTCGGTGACCCGAGTCGCGATCGAGTAGGGCAACTCATCGCGCACCACAGCGAGCAACTGCTCGCGTACCAACTCGGCGATCCAGAGTTCATCGTCGGGCAGGTCGGTCCCCTCCGGATAAAGCGCCGGCCCCTCGGGCAGACGATCGAGGAGATGGGTCACCAGGGCATCGAGCCCCTCGCCGGTCCTCGCCGACACCGGAAAGTAGGCCTCCGCGTCGAGATCGGCAGCCGCGGAGAGCGCAGCGAGCACCTCCTCGGGGCGGGCCCGATCACACTTGTTCACCACCACAACCGTCGACGGCAGGTGCAACCGCTCGGCGACCCATCGATCGCCGCGACCGAACGGCACCGTCGCATCGATCACCAGACACTGAACATCGACGTCCCCGGCGCTCTCAAGCGCCGTTGAGTTGACCCGCTCACCGAGGGCGCTCACCGGCTTGTGCAGCCCGGGCGTGTCGACGAACACCAATTGCGCGCCCGGCGAGTTGGCGACCCCGACCACCCGATGCCGGGTGGTCTGCGGCTTGTCCGAGACGATGCTCACCTTGCGACCGCACACCGCGTTCACGATCGACGACTTCCCGACGTTCGGTCGCCCGACGAGCGCGACGAGCCCGCAGCAGTGCTCCTCGGATGAACCGGCCACACGCCATTCGTACCAGAGCGCAGGCCCTGATCAAGGGCCTCCGGCCGAGTGCGGGACCCGAGACCTCCCCTGTCATGATGGAGAGATGAGCACACGCACCATCAACGGCATCGACGAGATGAAGGCGCTTATCGGCGAGCACCTCGGCTACAGCCCCTATGTCGAGATCACCCAGGAGCAGGTCAACCTCTTCGCGGACGCGACAGGCGACCACCAGTGGATCCATATCGATGTCGAGCGCGCCAAGGCCGGCCCCTTCGGAGGGCCCATCGCTCACGGGTATCTCACCCTCAGCCTCGGCCCGAGCCTCTACGCCCAGATCGCGCAGTTCACCGGCTTCTCGATGGGGGTCAACTACGGCACCAACAAAGTGCGCTTCCCGAGCCCCGTGCCCGTCGGTTCGCGACTCCGCCTCGGCGCCCGACTCCTGAGCGTCGACGACATCGCTGGAGGCGTCCAAGCCACCGTCGAATTCACCTTCGAGGTCGAAGACGCTGCCAAGCCGAGCTGCGTCGCCGAGGTCGTGTTCCGAAACTACGTCTGACCGGCGGCGACTATGAAGCCCGGTTCGGTCGCGATCGTCGACATCCTCCGGGCGATCGCGCAAGACCGTCCCGAAGCCGAACACACCGTCGCGGGCGACCGTCGTCTGACCTGGGGGGAGGCCGACGAACGATCCGATCGACTCGCCGGCGTGCTCGCCACCGCTGGATTCGGTTGCTTCGCGGAGCGCGACGGGCTCCCCCGACATCGATCAGGTCAGCACCATCTCGGGATTCTGACCCACAACCGCTTGGAGTACCTCGAGTCGATGATCGGCTCGTGGAAAGCCCGAGTCGCGCCCTTCAACATCAACTACCGCTATGGGCCGAGCGAGCTCGAGCACCTGCTCGCCCTGGCCTCCACCTCCGCCCTCGTGGTGCAAGGGTGCCTGGCTGAGCGGGTCGCAGAGATCATCGACCGCCTCCCTGATCTTCGACTGATCCTCCAGATCGATGACGGATCCGGGTCGAAACTGATTCCCGGGGCGATCGACTACGAGGAGGCGATCCGCTCATCGTCGGGGCCTCCGACCGACCGCCAACCGTCGCCGGACGACCTGTACCTGCTGTTCACCGGCGGTACCACGGGTCTCCCGAAGGGGGTCATGTGGCGCAACGGTGACGCCGTCACCGAGTGCTTCAACGGTTCACGCCGAGCGCGCGACGTGGGCGACTTCGTCGCGGCGGCCGACACCGGGCTACGAAGCCTCCCCGCCGCGCCGTTCATGCACGGCGCCGGGCATTGGTCGGCGATCCGAGCTCTGCTCGGGGGCGGCACCGTCATCGTCCCGCACCACGACGGCCGTCTCGAGCCAGACGCCGTCTGGACGACGATCGACCGAGAACAGGTGAACCTGATGCTCATCGTCGGTGACGCCTTCGCCCGACCTCTGATCGAAGCCTTCGATCGCGGCCACCACGACGGATCCAGCCTCAACGTGCTCGTCACCGGTGGCGCCGCGCTCTCACCCGGTGTCGCGCGACAGCTCCTCGATCGCCTCCCGACCCTCATGATCGTCGACGGGTTCGGCTCATCGGAGGCCGGCGGCCAGATGACCCGGGTCACCACCTCGGGCAATCCCGACACCCCCGGGTTCACCACCAACGACCGAACCTTCGTGCTCTCCGAGGACCGCTCACGGCTACTCGCGCCCGGTGACCCGGAGGACGGCTGGCTCGCCCGCTCGGGCCGCTTGCCCCTCGGCTACCTCGACGATTCGGAGGCCACCGAGCGCACCTACCCGACCATCGATGGCGAACGGCTCGTCGTGCCGGGCGACCGGGCCCGGGTGCTCGTCGACGGCACCGTGCACCTGCTCGGGCGTGAATCGGGGTGCATCAACACCGGAGGCGAGAAGGTCTTCGCTCAAGAGGTGGAACTCGCCATCGTCGGTCTTCCCGGTGTCGCCGACTGCCTTGTGGTCGGTACCCCCGATGAGCGGTGGGGTCGAATCGTGACCGCCATCGTCGAACCGCTTCCCTCGGCGTCGATCGACCTCGCCGAGGTGCGACGGGGACTCGACGGGGTCATCGCCGACTACAAGATGCCCCGCCGACTTATCGCCGTGGAGCGCGTCGAGCGCGGGGCGAATGGCAAGGCCGATTATCGATGGGCGGAGCAGGTAGCCGGCGCCTGAGACCCGACG
>Ga0222719_10001728_pt1 | contig 20748 bp, 20 predicted proteins | sample C33_34DmetaG_FD_165039 | JGI IMG/M metagenome (GOLD analysis project Ga0222719, IMG submission 165039) | Estuarine water microbial communities from San Francisco Bay, California, United States - C33_34D | ecosystem: Environmental > Aquatic > Marine > Unclassified | place: USA: California... | reverse complement strand
CGAATGCTGTTGAACCGTCACCTACTGTTGTTACTTTATAGATACCGTTTTGAACTGCACTTGATTGGTCTTTAACAAGAATTCTATCATTAACATTTGGTGTAACACCATCAATTGATAATGCACCGTTAGAACCTGCTGTTAAAGTACCTGCACCGTTATTATAAGTTGCCGATAAGTTAGCTGTAGTAGCAAGTTGACAAGATTCTTTTACATCTAATCCGTTTACAACACCATCTACATATGATTTGTTAGCTGCATCATTGTCAGCTGTTGGAGTTGCAACATTAATAATTTTATTTGAGTTTACATCAATCGAACCTGTGCCGTTAGCATCTAATACTAAGTCGCCATTTGAATCTGTAGATGTAATTGTATTACCATCTAAACTAATATTATCAACTTTAATAATCGTAGTTGGTGTAGAGTTACCAATTGTACCGCCTTCGATTGTAGCAGTATTAACTGCTGGACTTGTTAAAGTTTTATTAGTTAGTGTTTCTGTTCCAGCTAAAGTAGCAAATGAACCATCACTTAACGCACTATTAAAATTAGCAGTAGTACCTGTTAAAGTATTATTTGCTAAATCTATAGATTTGTTAGTTAATGTATCAGTTGTTGCTCTACCTACCAAAGTGTCTGTAGATGTAGGTAATGTTAATGTACCTGTGTTACTGATAGATGAAATAACAGGAGTTGTTAATGTTTTATTTGTAAGTGTTTCACTACCAGTTGTAGATACTAAAGTAGCATCTTGTACAGCTGTATTGAACTCAGCAAAAGTACCTGTTATAGTATTTGAATCTAAATCAATAGTTTTGTTTGTTAATGTGTCTGTTGAATCTTCAGTTACAACATTTGAATCTAAGTTGATAGAGATTGTGTCACCAGAAGCTGCTGTAGTAATACCAGAACCACCTGTAATTTTAAGTGTATCACTTAATAGATTGATTGATGTAGCAGTTGATGACTCATCCACAATAGTTAAGGTAGTGGCAACACTTACTGTACTTGCGGCTGTAAGTCTACCTTGTTGATCTACTGTAAAAGTTGGAATAGCAGTTGTTGAACCATAGGAACCTGGTGTAACTGCTGTGTCATCTAAATCAATTGAAATTTCATTGTCTGTAACACTTGTTGTAATACCTGTATCACCTGAGAAAGTAATTGTTTCACCTGTACTTACTGAGTCGTTTGAACCACTATCAGCAGCGATAGATAAGGTTTGTGTAACTGTACCAAATGATAAGTTTCCTGAACCATCAGTTGTTAAAAACTGACCTGAAGAACCATCACCATCTGGTAATGTAAATGTTGTTGATGATGTAACTGAGTTAGGAGCTTTTAGTCCAATATAATTTGAACCGTTATTTGTACCCTCGTTGTATCTTATTTCACCACCAGCAGTTGTTGAATTACCTACATTGATCGTATCAATAGCAAGGTTACTATCTGTTGTTAATGCCGAACTAGCTGTTAGTGTACCTGCGACATGATCTAACATGTCTGTAAAATATTGTCCGCCTATTACTGTAATATTATTAGCGTCACCATTACCATCTACACCACCTTCACCAATAAAGAGTCTATCTCCGTTATTGCCTTGGGTACCAGTACCATAAGTATAAGCTAATTCACCTAGTTTAAGCGTTGATGGAGCGGAAGTATTCGAACTTCTTTTAATTTGTATTATTGTTGCCATTTAAATTGCTCCTAAAAAGAACCGCCATTGAATACTATTGTTCCTGTAGTAGTATCAAGTTCGTTCTTTGCTGTAAATTTTTGTGTTGTTCCGTTATATTGAAGTAGAGCACCGTCTGCTACACTTGATACATCTACATCAACTAAAGCGGATAATCTTGGGATTGAACCAGCACCTGTTCCACTTGGTAATGTAACTGATACTTGCTGTGGTGCGTTGCCGTTATTTGAGTTAATTGTGGCTTTTGTGCCACCTGTATTGTTAATAACTGCTCTTACCATGGTTCTCTCCCGTTAATATTTATAATTATATTTATAAGAGATAAGAGTTAAATAATTAACCTACTACGCCTGGATTTACAGTTATTATGCCTTCGATTACTCTGGTAACAGTAGAATCTGTGCTTACGATCTCTACATCATACACATATCTTGTTGGAGCGTCTAAAGCGGCTGTTTGATCTGCTGTAAGGGAAAGTGTTATTACTCCATTTGTTGGAGTATTAACTGCTGTTGTGAGTGAGGTACGTGTGTTTGCTGAAGAATAACCTTTGGCCATCTTCGCAGCTACAGTATAATCGGTTAAGTTAAAAGCGTCACCATCACTATCAGTTACAGTAACATCTGAACTGAATGTTGCGCCTTGGTCGATTGTTAAATTAGCTACTGCCGCCATCTTTTTTTTCTAATTGTTCTAACTCTTCTTTTATTTTCCCATTGTAATAATTAGTTAATACATCAATCTTTTCTAACTCCAATTCATGCCTTATTTTTGACATTTGAATTTCAGCTCGAATAGATATGATATTCTTTAATCTAACGCTTAACTCTGATTCTTTATACTCAACACCATCAATGGTTATTTTCTTTTCATTTTCTGCCATAATTTTTCACCTTCTATAGTTATTTATAACTATTTATTTGCTTTTTTAATTGCTTTTATTAGTTTATCTTTAGTTAATCTTTTATCTAATTCGATACCGATTTTTCTACCTAATTTTTCTAATTCAGATTTTGTCTTTTTTTCTATACCTTTTATGTTTACCTTTTTTTCTATAGATTCTATCTTTTTATCTACATTTTTAGGAAACCAAAAGGGAAATAAAGTTTCTATAATTTTGTTAGTCATTTTTATTCTCCTTAACAAATTTTAAAAATTCATCTAACATATCTAAATCAGCAGAAAAACTTACATGAGGTACTTTGTAATTATCACCTCTCAAGGAATAACCTTGTATGGTTTCTCCTACTGATTGACCTGATTTTTCTTTGAATTTACGTGCTAATTGAATCATTTTACTTTCATCCATAGACATTTCTGGAATATCCATAATATTAAATTTTGTTCTAATAACAGGAATTACCATATCTATAGGAACGCCTTGTGATTTAGCATTCTCTAAAATAATAATGACTTCTTTGATAGCTTCTTTGTGTTCGAAAGTAATCTGATCGTAGTCAAATGGCGACTCAAAGTTATCTTTGTTCATAATATCCTCACTTGTTTAATTTAATAAAATAAAAGTGTTAGTAAGAAATAACTACTACACCTTTACCGCCACTACCACCTGATTGCTCATGTGATCCTGCACCACCACCACCTCTGTTAGCAGTTCCTGGTTGACCGTTTGAGTGACCACCGCCACCTGATCCTGAACCAGTGTGACCACCGCCACCACCTGCATAGGTGATTGCTGAACCTGATATCGAGTATGTTCTACCGCCACCACCGTTTGGACGTCCACCGGCACCGCCGGCACCTCCGCCACCACCTGGTTGCTGTCCTGATGAACCGCCGCCATTATGACCGAAACCGTAAGTACCTGAATCGCCTGGTTGTGATGGTTGTTCAGCGTTTCCGTGACCGCCGTGACCTTTTGCACCGCCACCTGAACCACCGTTCAAGTTACCACCTGCGTAACCACCGTTTGATCTACCACCGCCGATAGCAGTTAGTGAACCAAACACGGAGTTTTGTCCAATGTTACCTGTGTTTTTAATAGCTGGATTAGTACCACCGTCTCCAACTGTTACTGTGTAGTTAGAACCTGCAGAAACAGGAAAACCTGGTCTGAAAATTAGACCACCGCCACCTGCGCCACCACCTTTTTCTGAGTTAAGGTTTTGACCGGCACTACCACCTCCGCCACCACCTGCAACTACTAATACATCAAGTGATGTCATACCTGCTGGTGCGTTAAATGATGTTGAGTTTGCATATGTAGTTCTTGTTGGACCATTAACTGTAATAGAAAATGATTGTGAAGCGGTAATTGTACCATAATCACCTGAACCAGTACATTGTACAGTAAAGCTTGATGTAGTGTTTGAACCTACAGCAGTAGCAGTACCTGTAATATTACCGTCTGATGATGATAATGATAAACCAGCTGGTAGTGAACCAGTTGTAATTGTGAAACTTCCTACTGTACCTGATGTTACTGTAGCACCACAATCTCCTGATGTCAAGCTATCAGACGATCTAGCATAGTTAGCTAAAGTTCCTAATGAACCTGAGTTAGTAAATGAAATTGATGGTGGTGAAACCGTAATTGAAAATGATCTATCTGTTCTTCTTACAGACGAATCTGATGTTTGAGCAACGGCAGTTATATCAAAACTTGAAGTTGTTGATGAACCTACAACTGTCAAGTCACCTGATATAACACCTGTTATACCATTTAATGAAGCACCTGCTGGTAATGAACCAGAAGCTAATTCATATTGTATATCTGCTGAATCAGAAGCTGTAGCTGTAACTGTTACTGAATATCCTGATCTACTTGTATCTGCTACAGTTCCTAAACTTCCTGAACTTGTTGACCAAATAGGATCGGCAGAAATTGTAAATGTTGCTGTGTCTGTTGCTGTTTGACCTGTAGCAGTTGTAATTTCAATGTCAATTACTTGACCTGCTGTAAAGTCTGCAGCCACATATGAAGCAGTTACCTGAGAACCACTTACAACTGTTACTGTTGCTGAATTTTGTATTGTAGTACCGTTAGAGTTATTTAAAAACTTAACTGCTGAAATTTGTCCTAAAGATGAACCGTTGATAGTTACAGTTGCGTTATCATCTTCGTTAAGTCCAGCTGTAGAGGATGTTATTGATGATATTACTGGATCTGGATAAATTACTGACCAAGCTGCACCTGTCCATTGTTCGATACCGCCCTCAGTTGTATTATGTCTAATTGCACCAGCATTTGATGGTGAATTTCTTTGAGCAGTTGTACCTTTTGGTATACCGATAGAACTTGTATCGACATTAAAATCTGTGTTATCTGAATGTATTTTACGTGGCATATTAGTATTTATCCTCTCTCATTATACAGGCAGTTCGATTATTTGCACTACATGTCCATTTACGGGAGCACTATCAAAAGTCAATGTTGTTCCCGATACAGTATAGTTTGTTGTAGGTAATTGGAGTATACCATTTACATCTACAATCATTTTATCAGCAGTAAGACCATTAGATACGGTGAAATCAGTATTAGAACCATTTCCTGTAGCTGTTCTTCTTACGATAGCCGTTGGTTGTTTTTCTATTGGTAAGTACCTCATTGTTGTTCCTTCTCTTAGCTTAAATATTAGTAACTATTATACGTCTTCTAATACAGAAACAGTAGAGTCAACTATTGAAGCGTTAGCGGCATATACCCTTAACACATCTCCTGTTGTACCGTTATTCTGTAGTACCAATTTGTTACCAGTCATTAGCTCGATCTGCGTTGAAGCAGGTAAAGAAACAGTCTTTACAACGTGGACATCATTTGTTCCATCATAGTTATCTAAAAATACAGAAACAGTTGTGTCTTGTGATGTAGAAGTGTTTGCTAATGAAATACCGATAACGATTGATTCCAACGCACTTGAACCTGCACCTGCTGGTACGGTATAAATTGCGTCAGCACTAGCGCCTGTGTTGTTACTAACACCAGCTTTTGCAAATCTTTTAAAATCGTTAGCCATTAAATTATCCTCTTATGTTTATTTATAATAGAAAATATCTAAAAAATGATATAATCTAAAAATTATTTTTATCCTAGCGCTATAGATTGTGCTATAGCAAAAGGTTTTGTTGCGACATCAATACCACCTAATGTTAAACTAGTAGTAAAAACGCCATTTGTTGAAGTAATACTTGTCAATCCTGTTATTGTTGAATTTAGAGTAATATCCAACTGATCTCCCGTCAAAGCTGTTGTTAAATTTGTTCCACCGGAGATATTTAGGCTTTCACCTGATTCAATTTCTGTACTCGTTGAACTTTCATCAACAACAAAAATAGAACTTGTTTGTGATCTTACTTCATTTAAAGCAGACACAATATTTGAAGTATCAGAGGTGTTCAAATTAGATAGATCACCTACGTCTGTACCTAAACTATTAAATGTAGTTCTTAAAGTACCTAAAGTATCTGTGGATGCTACGCTTCGAATTGCCATTATTTTTTAATAACCTCTTTTATCATATTTTTTATTTCTAATAATTCTGCCTTTAAAGTATTTATTTCTTTTACCGCTGATCTTATCTCATCTTGTTGTTTTTGTCTATCATCTCTTTTTGCCATATATTCTTTAAAAGCCATAGTATTTGTATTTACAATAGCACTTGATCTAGTATCTCTGATAAGATTTGTATAATTTTCAACTCTTACTCTTGCCATACTATACCGCTAATGCTATACCTCTCATATCACTAATAATTGGTGGATATGATGAGTTGGTTCCTTTCATAACTATTTTTAGTTGGAAAGTTGTAAATTCACTAATGTTACTTGCTGAGTATTTTAACTCATTAAACGTAGCGTCATTTGTCGCAGGTGCAACTGCAACATCTGGAGCACCAGTTGAATTAAATGGCATCCAAGATAAATCTTGTACACTTGTTTCGTCCTGTGGACCTGTTACTCTGTAATACATTTCTATTTCAGATGAACCTCTAACATTAGCTGTCAATCTTACATCTAAAGCGGTTGATGTATTTTCAAGTAGAATTGGTTTTGTACAATACACAGCAGCTGTTGATGTACCTGTATTTGCAATATCAGATACGTAATCAGGATCACTTGGTTGTGGACTATTTAATCTGTTTGAAACTACAAATGCACTTATTCTTTGAGTATCAATTACAGGCGACAATTTAGTATTTGTTGTTGTTAATTCTAAAATTGTCCAGAAAGATTTTGCTGAACCTGAAATTTCATTTGTTTCGTTAATCTCTGAGTAAACTGCATTTGGTGAAGTAAATGAAATATTATCATTACCTACAACTGCAATTTTATTTGTAGCACTTGTTAGAGCAAATGATGTTTCACTACCACTTACAGATGTTGAACTTGTAGGTCTTACATAGTAATTTATTTGTGTACCTGGTAATTGCATTGTTTGAATACCCGATAAGTTTATTAAATCATAATGTCTGTTTTGTGTTGCTACTATAGCAGAACCACCCATATCACCAGTAGTGTTGGCATTTGATGAAACAGTTATATCATAACTGTCTAATGTAATATTTGAAATTGATGTATGAGTTGTATTAATTTCAGCTGCAGGTATACCATTTGTTGTTCCTGAAGGCATTCCAGAAATTGTAACATTATTTGCTGTTGTATGCATACCATGGTTTGGATGGAATACTCTAATTACAGCAGAACTATTTGTTGTTCTTAATGGATTTGCTTTTAATGTTCTACTTGGTAAAGTATCATTAACAAGCGTAACTGTACCTGTAACATTACTAAACTCACATCTTTTTAATTTAAATTTCATATCTTCATTTTGTTCAGCAGACCAAGTTGTACCGTTTTGTGATTTGAACATAACACCAGCATATGGTTGTGATGAAATTGATCTATCTGATAATAAATTTGTATCACCCATTCTTGCTACATAAGCATTATAGTTTTGACAGTTTGATAATACTACAAAACAATATTCAACATTTTCTTGTATGTAAACAGGACTTGGGAAATTAAACGTTGTCGCTGTTGATGAATCTGAACTTGTATTTACTGAACTAGGATTTAATGTTACCTCTGAGAAAGGTAATATCTTTTGTCCAGGATAACCATTTACGACATCTCTAATTTGAACTGTAACTGGTATATTTGAATCTTTTGAACTAAAGTATAAATCAACACTTGACAAGAATACACCGCCAGCGTCATCAACTAAGAAAGTTTGAGCTAATGGGTCATGGTAACCAACTTGTCTTTCTTCCGTTCTAGTAGATGTTCTATTAATTGTTTGTGTATCTGTTACACTTCTCATCTCAACTTTAAATTCTCTACTTGATACAATAGTTTCTTGTACAGTATTAATTGTACCTGAAGCTGTGTATTCTGCATTAGCAGCTGTATCAACGTCTGAGTTAGTTTGACTATTTGAAGCTGAACTTGTTAATCTAAATAATCTCTTACCTGTTCTCCATCTTGGATTTGTATCCACTTTAGGATCAGGTATTACAAAAGTACCTGATACAGCGCCGTTAACGTCTGTAATTAAATTGCCACCTAAAGAACCACCTGTAGGTGTTACATAAGCGCCAACTGAAATGTTATCAAAGTAAGCATAAACTCTTGTATTTGGTTTCAATCTAGTTGCTGAGAATGTTATAGTTTTTGATCTTATGAAAGGTACAAATGCAACTGAAATAATTTTATCACCCATAGATGATCTAACTGTTTCTGGAACAGCAACAGCTCTAATACCTGTACGTGCTTGTTGAACTCTTTGTGTTGTTGTTACTTCTTCTCTAGCAATAACTCTCCAACCATGTCCACCTCTTTTTCTATATGTACCTGTATTTCTTCTTTCAGTTTCTACTGGACGACCTGTCCACGTATCTTGCCATTCGTTCCATACGGTTGACATTGGAAATTCAGATAATTGACCAGAGTTGCCGTTATTTTTAACTAAGTTATCCCAACTTCCATTTGGATTATTAATTACTAATTCTGGTGCTCTTTCTGTTTCTTTCCATTCATCACTTGGTGGTGTTAAATCTATTGAACCAATCCATGTAAATACACCAAATGGGTTTACGTTGATTGATTTACTTGCATAAGGTTGATCTATTAATGTAGACTCTGTAAATGGTAGAGTAATTAAATCACCTGTTTTTGCATAGTTTGAATCTGCTCTATCTGCAGCTACAATTGTTGTGCCGTCATCATCTCTTTCAATAAGTTGTATTGCGTCTTCGTTAAAAGATGGTCTTAATTGTCCTTCAGCATAATCAACTGAAGCTTTATAATCATTATTACCCACATCACCAATATTATGACCTGTAAAGTTATCTACTATAAATCCATTTTTAAATCTATCAAAACCCTCAGAGTCTTGTATCTGCAATGATTGGGCATTTTGTTCTAACATTGAAAGTTGAGTATAGTATTCTGTATTTTCTATTCTCTTTTCTAATCTTCCTATATCTCTCATTGTGTAACGTTTGTTATCAACTGTTTCAATACCAATATCAGCAGTATCTAATGTATAACTTGGTAAAAATAATGTGTATAAATGCATTGCATTATCTAAAGTTCCTGGAACTTGAGGTGTTAATGATGAAGCACCTTTTAATACTTTAAATGAACCATTTTTATCTAAGTAAACTTTATCAATTCTCGGTAAGTAATATTCAAAGTCACCTGCAACGTCTGTGCCAAACTTGACAACGTTTAATACAGTTGCACCGTTTGTTGTATCGTAATCTCTGTCTTGTCCACCAGAATTTATTGTACTATCATCAGCAACACGTGGTCTAAAGTCTAATGAATCTCTTAATTCATATCTTTCACCAGAGTTAACGGATGTATAACTTGGAATATTTGCATATGCAACAGCACCATCATAAGAGTCAACATCAAAATAATCTCCAGCGCCATGTGTGAAGTAATCAAATGTAACTAATAATCTACCAGTAGGTGTTAATGCATTTGTTTTTAATTTTAATCTACCAACATCATAGAAGTTATCTCTTTGTCCGTTATCTAAATCAAATCTATCTGTAATATCTGTATCGCCTGATGTTGCGTCTGTACTAAAGTCAGCTGACATCTTAACGGATGTTAAAGCGTAAATATCTGCTTTACCTAAGTTTAAAGTACCACTTTGTATTTCAGACTGACTTGAAAATGCTTCCGTTGAATCTGATTGTAAAGTTTTTGATTTACTATCAGCAATTGATTTAGAAATAGTATGTACAATTTTTAATGTTGCGTCTGCATAAGCAGTACCAAAGTTTAATGTTAAAGTTTTTCCTGTTGGAGTACCAGCTCTTGTAAAGATTACTGAACCATTAGCATTATTACCTGTAATACTTAAAACATCTCCAGTTGCACCAGTTGTAGCAGAACCAATATCTTTAATAGTGATTACATAATCACCCTCTGTTAAAGAAGTAAATACTTCATTGTTACCTGCTGTTAACTGTAAAGAACCGTTTGATAACTGAGATGTAATTTGTTTTGTAAACTTATAATTTGTATCTGTAACACCACCATTTGACGTAGTTTTTAGTGTTTTAATTGTTTCATATGGTAATGAAAATACAGAAATATTTTTTTCTGGTGATTGTAATTTTGCTCTGTTTCTTGTTGCAATAGTTTTTGTAGAAGCAGCTGCTGGTGTACTTTCTAATGACATTGATGTATCTGAAATAATTGCCTCAACAATATGAGTTTCAGAATTACCACTATCGTTAGTAAATGTAATTGAATCACCGATTTCCAATTCTGTTGTAAATTTTGTACCTGAACCAGTTATTTGAGCATTGGCACTTGCAGCTACGTCTAAAGAACCAGTTAAAGTTGTTATGTCACCTGTCGCTGTTGAAAGTGAAGTATCGGCAGTATATGTTGGAGAACCTGCCATTGAAATTTGTTTTGCGTTTGATATATCAAATGATCTAACTGCTTTAAATCCTACTGCATTTGATTGAATAACATCCGTTAATGATGATGTGCCACCTGTGATTGTTTCACCTGCAACAAACTCACCTCTAACATTTGATAAAACAACTACACTATGTCTTACAACACCACCTGAAGAGTATGATGTAACACTTGTTGCTGTTGTACCATCTTCGTTATATAAATCAAAAGCGTTTGTATCTGGATTTCTAACTGTAAAAACAGTTGTATCGGAAATTGCTGTTGAGTCAACTTGGAATCCAGCATTTTCTATTGTAATTTGTTGACCCTCTTCTAAACCGTGAGCTGTTGCTGTTACACGTGATATTGCACCAGGATTATCTGTATTTGTAACACCTGAAATTGCAATACTTGTTTCAGCAGTTATAGATTCTACTGTAGCAGTTGCACCTGAAGTGCCACCTGTGATTGTTTCACCATCTGTAAATGCTGTACCTTTAACTGAGTTAACATGTGTAAACATTGTAATATCAAAAAGATAATGTTTGTAAATAGCACTTGTTAATGATGAACTTGAAAAAGTAAAGTTTGTTGCTGTACCTGAACTGTACTCAAAACCTCTAGTTTTAGCACGACCAATTTCATCTAAAGATGATGTACCAGAACCTGAACCAATAGTACCTCTAGCACTTGTAGCTTTAGAGTGTAAACTAACTTTTTTAAATGCCTCAGAATTACCAGAATCGAATGTTATATCTGGTGAGTTATAAACATTTGTTACATTGACAAAGTTACCTATGTCAAATCTAGTACCAAAATTTTGTTGTGTATCAAAATCTCTTGCTTTATCTACATCTAAAAAAGTTGTAGCAATTTTTTCTATTTCATAACCTTTTACATATGCTTTTCCAGGTGAAAGACCAACAGCAAGTTTACTTTCTAAACCACCGTTGCCTGAAGTGTAAATACCTCTGTTTGTACCTGATATTAAATGTTCTCTAACATCAATGTCAAATCTACTAACTGTATAGTCACCTGATTCGTCAAAAGTTCTACGAGCTAAAGTATCTTCTAATACTGCATATTCGGTTGTTCTTACTTTATTTTGTAAGTTACCGTCTAACAATCTCATTAACTCGTAGAAGTTTGAGTCTTCGGTTGATGATATTGTTTTTTTAGCTAATGTTAAAAGGATTTTAAATCTATGAGCACCTGGAGCATTTACGTTTGATGAACCAGCTGCATTGTCATTTAAACTTGTGTCATCATTTGAGGTTTCAAAACTTTCTGTTACTGTTAAACCTACTCTGTATGATGGTGTGTTTGTGTACTTGTCTAATATTAAAGTTTGATTAGTTACTTGTACATGAAATCCGTTGATGTAATAAACACCTTCTTGTACCTCAGCAGCTGAACCTGTAGCAGTTGAATTTACAACAGCACTTGGTGTTCCACTTGCGTTTGAGTTAATTGTTTCTCCGTCTGAAAACGTAATTTGTGAATTATCTGTTTCAGCAGTTTTTTCGTACTTAACAAATAATGTGTCAGGATCAGTACCGTCTGTAGCAACTGCATTTATACATGTGGCAGTTACACCAGATGTTGCACCTGTTAAAGTTGATCCAACATAATCACTTACATTTGAAGCTGTTTTTGAAGTAAGTTTTACAGCATAATAATTTAAATCATATCCTATTTCACCAGGAATAATCATTGCACCTTTTTCAAAAAGGTGATCCGATACACGTTCAACCTGATTTTGTAGAATAGTCTGTGATTGTGTTAATTCTCTCGCCTGTACAGCAAACGCTGGTCTAAACAAAACTCGGTGAAATTTCTTTCCTTCCGAGAAATCATCATAATAAGGCGAAAGATTAAAGTCTGTTGGACTTGGCATTTATCTTTCCTCTAAAATTCAATAATTAATTTAACATTTTCAGTTTGATCTGAAGCTCTTGTAATAGGTGCTCTATTTTCAACATACATAACATCACCTGTGTCGGCATCTATTTCTGAACCTGAATAACCAGATGTTAAAGACACTTGGTCAACTGTTTCTGTTGTTGTAGATGGAGTACCTGTGGCACTTGAACCTATGCCAGTAATCACATTTGCCCCTGAAAAGGCTGTTAAGTTACCGTTCGTATCTAAACCCTCGTCATTATATCTTGTTTGGATATAATATAAAAGTCTGTTTGTAGCGTCCCATTCTACAACTTTACCAACTGCACCTGTATTTGCTTGATTTATTTCTTCATCAACTACAAATGTACCTGGAGTTGGAGAAGCCTCAAATCTTACCACTTTCATTCCTCTCAAAGTGTTTGAACTAGCAGATGACCCGCCAGATTGTGGATCTCTTACTAATGCTACTCTTCTAAAATCGTTTGCTACTGTAAAGTCACCTGAGTTTGAAGTTTCTGATCCTTCAAAGTTAGTGTTTAACATTACATAGTATCCACCTAATTCTTCTATTGCATTGAAACCGTGTCCGCCTTTTGGTTCAATGATACAATCTAACTCAGCACCTGTCAAACTTGTCGCACCTGCAGCTACTATGTCTGCAAGTCTGATATAACCAAAAGTATAACTTGATCCTGCATTTGTAACTGTTACTGCTGAAATAGCACCTGAACTAACTGTAACTGATACAGTTCCAGATGAACCATCACCTCTAATTGCAATACCTGTGTGAGTGCCGTCTGTACCACCTGTGCCGGCAGCTTTAATTTTTACTATGTTAATCGCACCGTCAACAGCAGCTGATGATATTGTTGAATCAGTTGCAACTGCCACAAAATCGGTTGATAAGAAATTTGTTTGTTGACCAGCAGTTAGTGAGTACATATATTTCCACTTATAACCATCACCTAATGAATAGATAGTTGAGTTTGTACCCGTTGGTTCTACTGTCGAAGCTGCACCACTATTATTATCTAAACATTTGTAAACTTGATAAGAACTGTTTATAACATAAAAAGTACTATCATATAAAGTAGTTGCTCCACTATCAGACGATTGAGTTGTTGTTCCGCCTGTGATTCTTTGTCCGTAATCGTGTCTGTAATAATCGTAAACTGTACCAGTTGTCCAGTTTCTTCTTGGAATAACATATGATACGTCAGTTGATTGAATTTTCTTGGCAGCTAAAAAGTCATCAAAATAATAAAACTCATCTGATATTGAATCTACTGGTGTTAAAGGTGCTGAATCAGAACCCTCATTATTTGTTCTACCGTCACCTCTGGTTTTTGTACCAAAAGCCTGAGGTCTACCAATCGCTAGATAATATGTATTAGCGGCTGCCTCTGTAAATGATTCCACAAATTGTTCCGAGTTGTGGACTCTAAATTTATTTGTTATAATCGCTGCCATTTGTAATTCCTTTAACTATATTTATAACGCTAAAAAGTACTTAAACTTATCCTTTTCCAAATTATTGTTGAACCATCATAAGGTCCTGTACAAATGTAGAGGTGTGTATTATCATGTGTTAATAATCCTGCTACATCACCAGATTGACCTGTATTTGTTGGTGTTCGATTAACTATCTTAATTGTAGATGGTAGGGTATCTCCACCTAAATGTGAATATATCTCATTAAAGTTATCATTAATTTTATCACCGCCGGTTCTAATTGGATCACCAGATCCATCATTAGCTGTTGTTCCGATACCTATTGCTTGTTTTGCCATATTTTTATTTTATCCTAATACTATTTATACAACTATGCGACATCAAATTTCAAATTCGATTGGTCAAATGTAATATTTGTTTCATCAAAAGAGTTACTATCTATTTCACCAATCTCAGCTGGTATTGCAAAGTTAATCTTAATATTCGTGTTAAAATCATCAAAAGTCGGTACTATATTATATAGTGAAGTATTTTTAAGACTTTCCATACGTATTGATTGTATTTGGTCAAGTGTTATTTGATTTCCCATATTAACACCAAATACGTGTTTATTAATAGTTTTCATTGTTGGGCCTGCAACACCCACACCAAATTTAGTAGTATTCTCTCTGTGAGTAGATATCTCTTTCATTTGTTGTATAATTTTATAATTACGTGTTAATGTTACATCTCTTTCGTTTGCACCTAATGAAGCAATCACACTATCACCTGCTTCAACATCTATTGCTAATTCTGGATTTGAAGCTAATGATGTTCCGTCATCAACTGTTCCTAATCTTCTACCTACTAATTTAGAGTATAGAGTATTTAATACATCTTTGATTGGTGTACCAGTAGCGCCAGAATTTAAACCTGTTATACTTTGAATTTGTGCGTCTACCTGTGATGATATGTTTACAAGACCTGTGAAATAAAAACCACCAGTGTGCATTGTCTTTTTAAATGAATCTCTCCAGTCATTAATTGTACGACCAACTTTGATAACATATGAAAAATCTTGGTAGTATAAACTATCTTGTATTTTCATTGTAGTTTCTGAAACAAAACCATCCTGATTAATATATGTACCGTCTGTATCAATAACACCTGCAACCGAAACAGTTGCTGTAGCTGAGTCTACTTTTTTAACTGTAGCTGTTCCACCGCCACTTGAAGTTAATTCTCTTTCTTCATCAAAAGTACCTGTAGCACCCGATAAAGTTAAAACGTTTGTATCTGAATTATAATTTACAACTGTACCAGTTATAGTTGAACTTGAACTATCAACCGAAGTTACAGTTTCGTTTGTTAAAAAGCCGCCTGATACATTTCCTAAAACAATATGTGTTCTTAATGCTAAAGTTGGTGGTGAAGGAGAATTTTGATATTCAGCACCTGTTTCAATTACTTTAATTGCCTGTACTTTTCCAATTTCATTACCAAAACAAAAGATACTTGCATTTGAACCTGATGATGAAACTGTAATTGTAGGTAATGAACTATAACCACTACCACTATTAATAATTCTTATATCTGTAATATCACCTGAACCAGTTTCTTGTACAATTTTATTTCCTGCGTACATATCACCTCTAGTAGTTTCATCTTCTAAAATTATGTGATCGTCAACAGCAGATGTAGATTCTTCCTGTGTAAAACCACCATTAACAACGGACACTTTTGCAACAGCAGAACCACCACCTGTGTCTGTATTATTAAAAACTAAATCATCACCTATTGAATAACCTGTACCTGCATTATCAATTATAAAATGTGTGATACCACCTGAGCCTACAGCTTCAACTTGCATGATAGCACCTTGACCACCACCCGTAATAGAAATTGATTCCTGTGGAGAATGTAACGCACCATCATTTGAAATTACAGGAGAAGTAGGTATACCTGTAATTGTTGCTTTAATGAAAGTATCTATTTCATTATTTTGAGTACCTCTAATTTCTTCACCTATTTGAAAAGTACCTGATATACTATCATCATTTAAAATAAATTCAGATATAGTATTAGCACCAATTTGAAATTTAAATACGTTTTCAATTGTAGCAATTGCTTCTGATGTTTGACCTGTAATTGTACGACCAACTAAATCTAAAGTTTCACCCACAGTACCTATTGCTCTTAAAACTTTTTTAGTATCAAACTTACCGTCTGAAGCTTTCAACATATTTTCTCTAGGATAAATTGTTTCTGAGTTTAGGCCAAATAATAGTTTGAAAAATAATTCATGTCCTCTAGCAGTACCTTTTGCTCTATAAACTGATTTAATATTTTTTATTAATTTTCTTTTATCAATACTTTCATTTAAAGTTTCAGGTAAAGTATTTAAAAATTCATTTCTAAATTTTGTTAAGAAGTTAGATATAACTTTGTCAGGATCTCTAAAGTTTACTAAGTCTTGGATATTTTGAACCGGATTTGGTCTATAATTGTCTATTGTAGCAGAAGCAGTTGATGAATTACCTGTTATGGTTTCACCGTCTTTAAATTTATCTTGTGCTGAAATAAAAAGTCTACCATTGTCTAAGTCTTCGGACAATACAGTTGCTGTAGCACCAGATGTAGAACCTGTTATAGTTTCTCCTACAGTAAATTTACCGTAAGTAGAACTTTCTAATAATACTTTGTCGTCTGCGTCAATTTGTGTTTGACCGTCAGTTGATAATTTTGTACCTTCTAAAAGTAATTCGTTATTTTGGTTTGTTTCAGTTTCTAATAAAATACCATCAGTTGTTTCTACACTTGTCATCAACAACTCTGCTGATTCCATAAATGTGTAATATTGTTTTAAAAACTCTACAAATTTAGGATGATCTGCAAGTACAAAATCAGGAGTTTGTCCTCCTAATAACTTGGATATTTTTTTAGTAAACTTCGCCATTTATTAATAGCTACTTGTTGTTGTATAACCTACGCCTGCGTCTGAGGAACCTCCAACAAAAGTATCTGCCTCTACTGTAATAGTGGAATTTGTTGTATCAATATTTAATACTTGATCTCTAACAGGTACAACATCATTTGATTTTGGTTTTACTGTTAATTCAATTTTATTAGAAGTTGCACCTCTAATATTTTCAACACTTGTTACGTTTAATGAATTAATTGTAATTTGACCAGTTGCATAATTAATAGTACCTTGGGTATTATTAGTATATGTTCTAACAGAACCAACTAAGTAATATGCTCTAACATTTCCCTCACCATCATCATCTAAGTAATAAACGTTTGTTGTGTCACCGCTTATTTTAAAACCTGATGTTTCTAAAATACCACCTGCAGCTGCATTGTGTCCTGTGTGTGGGTTGTACAATGCATTTCTGTAATAGATATCATATCTTGTTGAGGCATTTAATGAAGGTATAAATGTTTTTCTAATTTTTAGAGTTGATATATTAGATAATATTGAGTTATCTGTATTATCAATCTCCTTTGAAACTTTTGAAAATCTAAAAACACCATCAAATTGATTTAGTGTATTTGTATTGTAATTATTTAAAATAGTAATTACATTTGACTTTAATGTTTCTGAATTTTTATCTGTAGCTGAACTATCGTATTTTACAGTTGATGTTAAAATAATGTCTGTTATTTCTGGATCAACAATTACCGGTGTTACAGAAGCAACATTGTATCTTTTTAATTGTTGTACAATATCTGCCTTTGTTGTTGCTGTTAATGATGAACCTGAAGCTGCCTTAATTGCAATTTTAACTTGACCATAAACCGGTGTTTCATCATCTTCACCACCCCAAGCACTAACAGATTGTGCATTAGGATATATTTGTAAAACTTTTGTTTCATAATCAGCGGTGGTTACTGCTCTATCTTGAGCTGAGTATTGAAGTGGAGCATTATATCGTATTGACTCTTTAGTCTGAGGTTCGGCTCCACCTTGTGCTGAGGAATTAGTTGTTATTGATACGTTTGAAAACCCACCAATAGAACCTGATAATGCAAATGTACTTGCACCATTAGCTTCAGCTTTATTTGTAACAATGTATTGTAATTTTACAATGTTACCATCTGCTAATGCTTTTCCCAAAACACCGTCACCAAAATATACTTCAAACTTACCGTCTTCGCCTTCTTGTAAGAAATAAACTTTAGATGTAGAGTTTAAATCTGTTAATGAACTCACAAGAGAATAAGTTGATGTTGTAGTATCGCTTGAAGAATTTTGTACTGTTACTTTTAATGTTGATGTATCTGCTTTAATACTTGGTATGATAAATCTTTGGTCAGGATCAGAGCTATCAACAACATAATTAAATGTAACTAAAGTTCCTTCATGTATTAAAACATTTTTAAATGTGTAAACACCATTCACAGGTGTTGTAGTTATATCAGCATTTGTTACGAACTGATATGTTGTATCACCAACAGATGTTGTAAACGCTGTACCTTTTGACATTGTAATTTCTGTGCCTGAGGCATGATTTACTAAAATATCAATATTTGCTGATGGTGATTTTGCACTTGTCGGTGTGTAGCCTAACATCTTTGCTAATGATACGATATTTTTTCTGATATCTGCTGAATCTAAATACATTTCATTAGTCAGCATATTTGCATTGAAACCTAGGTAATGTGTATTGTAAGCTAAAACATCTAATAGAACGGCAAAACCTGATCCTTCAAAATCATAATCCTGAAATTCTGATTGATCTTGTAAAAATGTTTTTAAATTTGTTTTGATTGCGTCAAAGTCTAATTGTGAAACTTCTAGTTTATTGCTTGCCATTTTATCTTAATCTCTCTAAAAATGTTTCAACTGTAACAGGTTGAGTAGTACCTATTACATAAAAACTTATTGTTAAATTATATGCATTAGCGTCAATATTAGGATTTGCTAATATTTGTACCAACTTAATTCTTGGCTCAAAGTTAAGTAATACCTCTTCTACTTTTCTTTGTAAATTTAAAGCAGTAAGTGGTGTTACTGGTTCAAACAACATTGCTCTCACATTAGAACCAATTTCAGGATGAAATGGTCTTTCAAAGTGAGAAGTATTAATTAAATTTCTAACACTTCTTTTTACAGCTTCAACGTCTGTTAATTTGTTTACATCACTTGTAACAACGTTTCGACCAAAATCTAAATCTAAATCTTTGTAGATTCTAGTTGATCTATTGCTTTGATTGTTTGCTGATGCGTCATAGTTTGCCATAACTGCTAATATTTATACAGTTTTTATGAACCTATTGACACATTATTTGAACCGGTTGCCAGTTCGCCACAGATAGAAGCAGGATCACCTACTACTACAACTTTAACACCACCAATTTTGACGGAAGATTGATTTGTAGAGTTTACTACTTGAGCAATGTGTGGAAAAATACCATGCACTGCTACAGGATCACCGTCAACGATAACCTTTGAACCGTTTACACTAACAGTTGATTGAGTATTACTCATAACACCACCTGCTGTGTCACCATTTCTACTGATACCAGCCACTATCTTCTATTTGCCTCTAGTCTTGCTTTTTCAGCTAATCTTTTTTTCTCTGTTATGATAGATTGTCTGATTTTTCTTCCCATTGGTATTTTTACCATATGACTAACTTTTTTACCTTTTTTACTAATATATTCAACTGCAATTTCATTATCTTTATAATCACCTTGTACAGATATTACTGCTTTTTTTAAACTTATATCTTCTTTTGTTTTTTCTTCACCAGATTCGTTCCAAAATAAGAACGTTCTCATTTTCGGCATAATTATTCCTTTTGTTCATGTGAGCAATGTGTACAACACTTGATTTCCACGTCTTTTCCGTCGCCATCTTTATGTGTTTGCATACAATCAGTACCACAATGACATACATGACCACAATTTTGACAATTTTTCATGTTTACCTCGCTTTTTTATATTTATATTAGTATTCGCAACTTAAATTTGCAGCTCGCCACTCTGTTTCTTTTAAATTTTCTTTATTTTCTAGTACCGATTCGCCGATTCGCTCTAAATCCGGCGCAATTTTACAATTTTTAACGCCATTTTGACAGGAAACCGTTAAAAAGAACAAAATAAGAACAAATTTATACATTTTTTATTGATTTTACTCGCTTTTTTTCGCTATTTTTTTGAAAATAATGCTTGACTATACGTATTATTTATGGTATAGTATATGTATATTATGAAAAAAGACAAAAAAACACTAAAACAAAGAATTGAAGAAGCTAAGCAAAGAAATATGTTGACTCTTCTTCATATTTTTGATATAATAATTAACAACAAAGGAGAAAAACACTATGTCTAAAACAATGCAATACTTTTGGGACGAAGCCGAAAAAAACGTTGATGAAATCGCAATGAAAGTTGTAAAAGGTCTAATTGATCTTAAACAAGCTATAAAAGAAGTTGGTGATGTCGCTAACTTAGAATTACTTGGTATCAATGATGAAATGGATGCTGAAGAATACTTAGAAAACGCAATCGAGGATCTTAAAAATGCTTAATAAAATTCAAACTATATTTTTTATTATTGGTATGCTTTCTATCTTCGGTATAGTTGGCGTATTAGAAGATTGTGGTGGTCATTGTATCGTACCTATAGATTGGAAAATGTTAGGAATTTGCTTGACAACAGCATTAATTTCCTTTATAATAGCCATACAAATTGAGATTAATAAGGAGTAACACTATGATAAAAGTATCACAAAAATGTAAAACACTTGAAGAAGGTATTAAGTTTATGATGGCAGGTGCAAAGGCCGATTATGTTGCAATGTCAACTAATTATGGTAAGAAAG
>Ga0222719_10001724_pt1 | contig 20776 bp, 23 predicted proteins | sample C33_34DmetaG_FD_165039 | JGI IMG/M metagenome (GOLD analysis project Ga0222719, IMG submission 165039) | Estuarine water microbial communities from San Francisco Bay, California, United States - C33_34D | ecosystem: Environmental > Aquatic > Marine > Unclassified | place: USA: California... | reverse complement strand
TTAAATTATAGAAATGAAAAATATGAAATAGAAAAAGTAGAATTTGGTTCCATACCAATGGATACTAGTATAAATAGTTTAGCAGATAGCTATATTACAAAAATTGGTTCTTATTCTGGTGCTACACGAGCAAGCACAGGATATACATTCATAAATATTCAAAAACAGACTGATAGATTAGCAAATTTACTACCAAATTTAAAATCTTCCAGAAATAAAAAATATTTTCATTCATTAGTTTTGAGAAATATGGATAATATTTTCTTAAAGATTTTGTCTAGAAACCCAAGTTATATGAAGAAAGCATTAATGTGTTTATTCAGAACAAAATCACACAACTCACAAATTAGATTCCTATCTGACACACCAAGTTTTATAGATATTATAAAAATTATTATATATCTTCCTAAAGTAAAATTTCTTTATTATTCACTAAAGCGCAAAGATAAAAATGATAAATACAGTAGATAATCTTCAAAAAAAAATGTTTATAGCTTTAAGTTTAGTTACGCTAACTATATTTTACTTATTTAAAATGGAAATTAATTTAGATATACAAATCTACCTTTTATTTTTTTTTGTATCGGCAATAGGTTTGCCACATGGATTTTTCGATTTTTCAATTGGTAAGATAATTTTTAATAAATATATAAAAACATGGGCGTTATGTTTTATTATAATATACTTACTAATAGCAATACTATATTTTATCTCTTGGATTATTATCCCTGGAATTTCTTTAATTATTTTTTTATTTCTTGCTACATATCACTTTGGTTTCGAAGATCATAATTATCTTAATAAGAAGGGAGCTGAATATTTAAACATAAATATATTTGTCAAAGGTTCAATTATTGTTTTTACGCCAATATTATTTTACTTTGATGAGGTAAATCATTTATTTACTATACTAACTGGATCAAGTTTTATTGGAATAGAATTTAATAATATTCAGAAATCTTGCTTTATCATTTTATCTTTGTTCCATATATTTTTTGAAAAAAATAAAAATAAACTTCATAAAATAGAAGGGATTCTATGCTTTTTTAATTTTATTTTGCTCCCACCAATATTATCTTTTATACTCTATTTTTGTTTTATGCATTCTATTCGGCATTTTATTGAATCTATTTATATATCTAATCTAAGGCCAAAAAATTTTACTACTAAAGGTTTCTTAATTTTAATAGTAACTTGTTCATTAATATTTTCTTTTTTTTCCGTAACTTTTATTTCCAGTACTTATGCAATATCTATTAACGATACAATTATAAAATATATTTTTATAATTTTAGCTTGTTTAACTTTACCCCATATGATCTTTAATATGTGGCCTTATGAAAATGAATAGTATTATTCTGGTTTGAAATCTTTCGGAACTTCTGACCCTTCTCCAAAGAAAAATTTTTCCATCTCTTCCTCAAGAAATGTTCTAGCTTTAGGCTCAATAGGTGTTAATCTATATTCGTTGATTAACATAGTCATATGTTTAAGCCACAAAGCCCAGGCCTCTTTAGAAACATTATCAAAAATTTTTTTACCCAATTCGCCTGGGTAAGTTGGTCTATCAAGAGCTTCTAGCTCCTTTTTTAATTTCGCACATACTATCATTCGCATTATTTTTGCTCCCTTTTCAGTTTGTCTATAATCATCATTATTGGTTTTGACGATCCAATCTTATCATAAATATTTTTCCAGCAATAATTATCAACTTCTGTACATTTTTTTAACTCAACTTTTATAATGTCTATTTTAAGTTTTAGATGAGATAGATTGTGTTCAATATAATCATACTGAGAACTTGTGCCTGAGATATTATTAGATAGTAAAAATTTTTTATATTCATTAACTCCATTAAAACTTGGTAGGTGCCATAGATTTGCCCAAATACCATCAGAAGGATTTTTTTTCATCAGTACAAATTTCTCACTTTCGTATTTTTGTATTAGTAATAAATATAAATTTACATGTTTTTTAACTAATTTTTGTTTTTTTTCAGGAATTTTGTCTGTTAATTTCAATTTTAGTGATTTGCATTTTTTATTTAAAGGACATTCATTGCATAAAGGATTTTTTTTTACACAGACTAATGCACCCAAATCCATAATAGATTGCGTAAATATATTATTATTATTAGCTGGTAATAAGGACTCAGAAATATTCCATAGATTATTCTCATTATCATTTATACCTTTAATAGCAAAGTATCTTTTTATTACTCTTTTTACATTACCATCAAGAATTGGATATTTTTTATTATAGGCGATTGATAAAATAGCCCCGGCTGTAGATTTTCCAATACCTGGTAAATCTAAAATATCTTCATATTTTTTTGGAAATATATAATTATATTTATTTTTAAGAATTTGCGATGTTTTATAAATATTTTCTGCTCTTCTGTAGTAACCTAGTCCTGTCCATAGCTCTAATAAATCATCTAATTTTGAATTTGATAATGATTTTATGTTGGGGTATTTTATTAAAAATTCTTTATAGTATGGTAATACTGTTTTAACTTGCGTTTGTTGAAGCATGATTTCAGAAATCCAAACCTTATAAGGTGAAATTTTTATTTGCCATGGTAAATTATGACGACCGTTTTTTTTATGCCAGGAGATTAAATCCTCTGCAAAATTATTTAATAATAATTTATTTTGCTCTATTCCAATCACCGGAGGCGCCACCCTTTTTTGACTCTAATTGAATTTCAGAAATTATCATACCTCTATCTATTGATTTGCACATATCGTAAATTGTCAGAAGGCCAATCTGAACTGCAATAAGTGCCTCCATTTCAACTCCTGTTTGACCTGTGGTTGTAACATTAGCTTTGCAATGCACATATTTTTTTGATGAGTTAACCTTAAATGAAATAGATACAGATGATAAATTTATGTTATGACACAAAGGTATTAAGTCAGAAGTTTTTTTTGAGGCCATTATTGCTGCAATTCTTGCAACACCTAATACGTCCCCTTTTTTATGAGTACCTTCTTTTATTTTTTTTATAGAATTAACAGACATATATATCTTGCCGCTAGCAAGAGCTATTCTATTTGTGTTATCCTTATTATGGATATCTACCATATAAGCATCACCAGATTTATTAAAATGTGTTAGATTTTTTTTCATTAAAATTTTGTTTATAGTTTTATTTATAGTGTACCAAAATATGAAAATAAAAGTAATTTACTTAGCAAGATTATCAGAAGATATGGGGAAAAAAGAAGAGTATCTTGAAATCTCAGAATCTGAATCAACTATTAAAGATATTTATTTAAAGCTTAATCTTGACAAATTAAATTATAAGATTTATTCCGCTAAAAATTTTGAACATTCAGAATTTGACTCTAATATAAAAGATAACGATGAGGTTGCTTTTTTCCCTACGATTACAGGCGGGTAGTTTGAAGAATTATAAGAAATTTATTTTAGTAAAAGGAAAGCTGTCCTATTACCTCTTTGAACATGAACTATAAGTTCAGAATCATTTTCACCAGAAACAATTTCTAAGTCTTTAATTTTTTGTACAGGAATATTATTTATAGAAAGTATAATATCATTTTTTCTAATACCTATAGAATATGCCCTACTGTTTTTTTTAATTTTAATTATTTTTATGCCACTTATCTTTCCATACTCAGGCATTTTTTTTGTAATTTCTCCAAATATAATACCTTGAAGTCTTGGGTTAATTTTAATGCCATCTTTTTTTGAATATTTTGGCTCTGTTATTTTTACATTAGTCGTAACAATTTTTCCTTTTCTATTAATCTCCATTAATATTGTGCTATTCAATTTTAGAAGACCTATTTTATTCCTCATTGCAGAAGTATTTTTAATAATTTCATTATTAATTTTCAGCACAACATCACCTATTTTGATTCCAGCAATATCTGCGGGCGAACCTTCTTGAACGCGAGTTATAATTGCTCCTTTACTCGTATTTATTCCAAAAGCTTTTGATAAATCGCTTGTGAGGTCTTGAGCAGAAACACCAAGATAACCTCTTCTTACTTTGCCGTATTTAATTAATTGTTCTGTTACATCTAGAGCCATATTTACTGGTATTGCTAATCCAATACCAACACTACCTGAGCCACCTTTTGAGCCAATAATAGCTGTATTTATACCAATTAATTCACCTTTCAAGTTGACTAAAGCTCCGCCAGAATTACCAGGATTAATTGAAGCATCAGTTTGAATAAAGTTTTCATATGCCTCTATACCTAAACCTGATCTACCTAATGCGCTTACAATTCCTGATGTTACAGTTTGCCCAATTCCAAATGGATTTCCTATTGCTACAACAAAATCTCCTACTCTTAGTTTTTCAGAATCAGAAAAGTTTAAAGAAGTTAAGTTATTTGCAATAATTTTTATAACTGCAATATCAGAAGCGGGATCTGATCCTACTAAAGTTGCCTTTAGTTCTCTACCGTCATGAAGCTTTACTTTTATATCTTTCGCTTTTGCAATCACATGATTGTTAGTTATTATGTAACCCTTTTTGCTATCTATTATTACCCCAGAACCTAGACCTGACCTATTTCTTTTTTTAGATTTTTGTTGCTCAGGGATATTAAAGAATTTTCTTAAAAAAGGATCGTCAATATAATTATTTTTCCCTTCTACTTCGCTAATAGTATAAATATTTACAACTGCTGGAGTAACATTTTCTAACATTGGTGCAAGCGAAGGAACTCCAGCGCTATATAAATTTGATGTATTAGATAATGATGCTGTAGAAAAAAGCATTAGCGATAACAAAATTAATTTTCTTAATAGATCCATTTAATTTTAACTCTTGTTTTCAAATTTTCCTAAATCTATATTTTTTCTTACGTTGTCAGAACTAAAGATTCTACCACTCATTGCTATATAAACGCCTTTATCTAAACTTAATGCTGCTGCAAAAGCGAAACCTGAATTAAATACTGCATCTGTTTTTTTAAATCTTGCTGGCTGCATAGCTCCAGTTAAAACTATTGTTTTATCTTCTATATCCTCTAAAAATTTTGCTGTATCAATCATAGTGTCTGTTCCGTGTGTGATAAGTATTCTTTCTTCCTCGCATTCGATAACAGATTTTTTTATTAATTCTCTCTCTTCCTGATTTATATCCAGACTATCTTTTTTTAATATAGATTGGACTCTATATTCAGATGTCACATTTCCTTCATCAAGTATTGAAGATATGCATGGCTCACCAATGCTATATTCGCTATTAGCATCGAAATATACTTTGTCAAAAGTACCTCCAGTTGTAAGGATCGCTATACTCATAATTTCTATTCTCCAATACCGTTATATACTATGTTATTATCCTAAATGTGTAATTCTTCACAAAAATAGGAAATAAGCAAATTTATTTTATTTATCAATATATTGAGACAGCAAGTTATGAGAAAAAACGGACGAAAACCAGATGAACTTAGGAATATTGTAATTACAAAAAATTATATCTCTCATCCTGAGGGTTCAGTTTTAGTAGAATTTGGAAATACTAAGGTTATATGTAATGCCACTATAGAAAACAATGTTCCCCGTTTTTTAAAAGGGAAAAATATGGGATGGGTTACTGCCGAATACGGAATGTTGCCTAGATCAACAAACGAAAGAATGAGAAGAGAGGCAAAAAATAAGCAAAGTGGGCGAACAATGGAAATCCAGAGGTTAATCGGTAGATCTTTAAGATCTTCGGTTAATCTTGATAAGTTAGGTGAAAAATCGATCACCATAGACTGCGATGTAATCCAAGCTGATGGAGGAACCAGAACAGCATCTATAACTGGCGGCTTTGTAGCACTATGCCTTGCGTTAAGAAGCCAAGAGAATGATGATTTTAGTTCTGCCGATGCTATAAAATCTTATACAGGATCAGTTTCCCTTGGAAAAGTTAACGGGGAAGTAGTTTTAGATCTTGATTATGAAGAAGATTCGAATGCTGAAACAGATATGAATTTTATAATGAATGACGAGGGGAATTTTATTGAAATACAGGGGACAGCCGAGGAAGGATCATTTTCGCATGATGAATTAAATAAAATGGTAGCTCTAGCATCTAAAGGTATTAAAAAAATTATTGAAATTCAGAAAGAGACTCTAAATAGCTATGATTAAAATTGTTTTAGCTTCAAATAATAATCATAAAGTAAAAGAGTTTGAAAGAATATTAGGAAATACTAATATAGAATTAATACCGCAAAGAAAATTAGGTATCCCAGAGATTCCAGAGACTGGCTTAACATTTTTAGAAAATTCCATATTAAAAGCAAGAAATGCATCTTTATTAGCAAATATGCCAGCTATAGCAGATGACTCTGGCATAGAAGTTGATGCGCTTTCAGGAAGGCCAGGAATATATTCTGCACGATATGCAGGAGAAAATTGTAATGATTCAGCCAATAATCAATTATTATTAAAAGAGTTAAGCGGTACGCCATATAAAGAAAGAACAGCCCGATATAGGTGTGTTATTGTGTATTTAGAGTCATATGATCATCCTACACCCAAAATATTTGATGCATCCTGGGAAGGCCTTATAGGTACCAAAGAAATTGGAAATAATGGTTTTGGTTACGACCCTTTATTTTACGTACCAGAGCATAGTTGTACTGCCGCTGAGCTCTCAGAAAAGCAGAAAAATGCTATAAGTCATCGTGGGAAAGCACTCAAAGAATTTCAAAAAAAATTTATTGCTTAAACTACCAAAAATATATTATTTTTTTTAAAAAAAATAACAAAAAAAAGTTGATTTTTTATATTTTTTTAAAATTACACATGAAATTAGGGGTATTTATACACAGATAATTTTTTTGTCAACATTTTTTGTATATTTATTAAAAATAATTTTAAAGAAAAATAATTAAAATTTATTATTAAAATCAATAACTTATATTGTTCAAAATTTGACCATTTTAATAGCTATGAAAGTATGTTTGAAGACTATTAAAAAAAATTAGTTTTTTACACAGACTTATCCACAATTTTTGTGGATATAAAAAATATCCCTAGAAAACAGTTATTTATGCATATTTATTAAAAATAAATAACAAATACCAACCTAAATGAAGGTTATTTTCTTTAATTATTTGCTCAATTGGCACAATATTACTTGTGGCAGTAAGTTTCTTTAGGTATCATTCACTTTCTTTAAATTGTGATAACATAGAGTAATGCAAAAAAATATTCATCCAAAATATAGTGATATTGAAGTTACTTGTAGCTGTGGAAATAAATTTACCACAAGATCAACATTCAAAGACCCTGTTATGACAGTTGATGTCTGCTCCAAATGCCATCCTTTCTACACTGGTAAGCAGAAAATATTAGATACAGCTGGCCAAGTTGATAAGTTCAAAAAAAGATACAACAAAACTTAATTTCCAGTTAATAATTCTTTAAATCTGTAATTTTTTTCGGCAATATTAGAAGTATGGATAGAAGATCATTTTTAAAAGCTTCAACATTGCTTTCTGTCAGCGGAACCCTCCCCTCATGCGCAACAAACCCCGTTACTGGAGAAAAAGATTTAATTTTGCTTAATGAAGATGAGGAAGCGGAATTAGGAAGAGCTTCTCATAAGCAGATAATGAAGGCATATAGTCGTTACAATGATCCAAAGATCTTGGAATATGTAACAGAATTAGGGGAGAAGTTAGCAACTGTTAGCCATAGAAATGAATTAATATATCATTTTACTGTACTAGACAGCCCCCAAGTGAATGCCTTTGCTGTACCAGGTGGTTACGTATACATTACTAGAGGCATGTTAGCTTATTTGGGAAGTGAAGCAGAGCTATGCGGGGTTCTTGGTCATGAGCTAGGACATATAACAGCTAGGCACGGAGTAAAGCAGTACTCAAAAAATCAAGTCACAAATATTTTTACTACAGTGGTTTCAATTTTAGTTGGTAATAGAAGTCTTGCAAATTTGAGTCAACTTGCAACAACAGCAATTTTAAGAGGGTTCGGAAGAGAAGCAGAATTGGAAGCTGACAGGGTTGGCGCAGAATATATCGCAAAAATTGGATATGATCCTGATGCATTAAAAAATGTTATAGGTGTTTTAAAAAATCAAGAAGAGTTTGATAAAGTCCTTGCTGAAGAAGAAGGAAGAGAGCCTTATGCATATCATGGAGTTTTTTCAACCCATCCAGACAATGATAAGAGGCTACAAGAAGTAATAAAAGCAGCTAAGAAAAACATTAATAAAATAAAATTAGACGAAAATAAAATAAAATATTTGAACACAATACAAGGAATACCATTTGGCCCAGGAGAGGGTCAAGGCTCATCAAGGGGGTCAAGTTTCTACCATACAGAATTAGATTTTACACTAAAGTTTCCTAAAGGTTGGAAAATAGAGAATTTACCAACTTCAGTTTTGGGCACATCAAAAGATAGAGGAACTTTAATAGAATTAACAATGAGAGATTTAAATAGAAAAATTTCAGCAAAAGAATTAGTTGGGCGACTATATGGAGATGATTATAAGAACGGTAAAGAAATTAATACTTCAGAATATAAAGGATATGTAGCAACTGTAGAAATCAATACAAGTTTTGGTGACGGACATAAATGTAGAGTAGCTATATTGTACAAGAATAAAAAAGAAGCATTTCAGTTTATAGCAACAACAAAAGATGAAAAAAACTTTGAAAAAAATATTGGAATTTTTGACGACACTATTAAATCAATTAGAAAACTAAAAGCGTCAGAGAAAGAATATGGTGAACCAAAAAGAATTAAACTATATAAGGTGAAAAAAGGAGACACTTTCAAAAGTCTTTCTCTTAAATCCTCATTCAGCACTCATGCTGAAAATAGACTGAGAGTTATAAACAACATGTTTCCTACTGGCGAGCCAATAATAGGCAGCACCATTAAATTAGTATATTAAGATATGAAAAATATATATTTTTTTTTAAAATCAATCATTTTATTTTTTATTTTATATGGAAACGCATACTCTGATAATTTTTTCACATCAAAACAAACTTCTTTTTTAAAACTTGATGAAGCATTTATTTTATCAATAAAAGAAACATCTAATGAAAAAACATCGATTAACTTTGAAATAGCAAAAGGATATTATTTATACAAAGATAAAATAAAAATTTTTAGAAATAATGAAGAACTTGTAAAAATTAATTTCCCTGATCCAGAAATAAAAGAAGACGAATTTTTTGGCAAAAGCGAAATATATGATAAAACATTTACTTTGCAAATATCTTTAAAAGAAGATACTAATTTTTTAGAAATTCATTATCAGGGTTGTGCGGAGAAAGGTCTTTGTTACCCACCAAATTCAAAAAAAATCAAGTTAAAGGGTTATGATGAACCTAATGATATTAAGACTACAAAAGTCTCTAAAAGCGAAATTATTTACGATCAGCTATCCTCAAACAGTATTTTTATTAACATTTTTCTATTTATAGGTTTTGGTTTATTGCTTTCTTTTACACCCTGTGTGCTTCCTATGGTTCCAATACTCTCAAGTTTAATACTAAAATCGAATAGCACAAATAATAATAAACCATATTTGCTATCACTTTATTATGTTTTAGGTATGTGCATCTTGTATACTCTTGTAGGTTTATTTGTAGGATATTCTGCGAATATTTATAATATTCAAAGTGCATTTCAAGATCCACTTTACTTAATATTTTTTATTTTGATACTTGTAGCTTTATCATTTTCTATGTTTGGGCTATATGAAATAAAAATTGCAAATACATTTCAAAAATGGGTTATAGATTTAAGTAATAAAATTTATATTGGAGGATATGGAAGTGCATTAATAATGGGATTTTTGTCCGCATTAATTGTTGGGCCGTGTGTTGCCCCACCATTAGCAGGAATTTTTATTTATGTAACCTCTGAAAATCCAGGTTCTTTTGTTACAGGGCTACTATTTTTAAGTCTAGCAATTGGAATGAGTATTCCACTTCTAATATATGGAACATTTATGAATAAATTTATTCCAAAAACGGGAAAGTGGATGAAATACATCAATTATTTAATAGGAATTTTATTATTAATAGTTGCAGTAACATTTATTGATAGACTAATTCCAGTTCTAACAATAAATAATCAAGAATCAAATTTAGTTTTTAAAAAAGCTAACAATATTAGCGAACTTAATGAGCTTTTAAATACAGAAAGTGATAATATAATTTTTTTAGATGTATATGCCGATTGGTGCATTGAATGTAAATTGATGGAAAGAAAAACTTTTAAAGATAAGACTGTTGAAAAACATTTAAAAGAATTTAGTCTTGTTAAAATTGATGTTACTGATAATACAAAACAAGACATAGAAATGCTAAAGTATTTAAATATTGTTGGGCCTCCAGCTTATAAATTTTTTACAAGCAACGGGATAGAGATTAAGGGTTTTGGGATTCAAGGCTATATGAATGCAAAAGATTTCAAAAAACATATCGAAGAAATTAAAAAACATTGATTTAAATCATTTTTAGTGTTATTTTACAGAAAATAAGCGAATTTAGAAGAATTTAAAAGAATTTATGAGTAAAATACTTATCCTAAATGGCCCAAATCTTAATCTTTTAGGCGAAAGAGAACCGGAGATATACGGATACGAATCTTTAGATGATATTTCTGCTGGGTTAAATGAAGTTGCAAAAGAAATATCAGTTGATCTTAATCATCAGCAGTTCAACTCAGAAGCTGAGTTAATTGAAGAAATACATACAGCTAAAAAAGATAAAGTGGATTTTATAATCTTTAATCCAGGGGCATTTACACATACAAGTATAGCTTTAAGAGATGCTTTACTAGGAGTTTCTGTGCCATTTATTGAAATTCATATCTCAAACGTTTTTGCCAGAGAAGATTTTAGAAAGAAATCGTATCTTTCAGATATTGCAGTCGGAGTGATTTCGGGACACGGAATATTTGGATATGAATTAGCATTAATGTCAGCATATAATATTATTAATAAAGGAAAATAGCGTGGATATAAGAAAAGTTAAAAAATTGATGGAGATGCTAGAAGAATCTACTCTAAGCGAAATGGAAATTATTGAAGGTGAAGAATCAATTAGATTAAGTAAGTCTTCTAATGTTGCGGCACAAGATACTGTGACTCTCCCAACAAATATAAGTGCTCCAATAATAAATGAAAATACTTCTTTAGAAAAAATAAATAATACTCCGCAGGAAACTAATCACAATATATCTGGGCATGAAATCAAATCACCAATGGTAGGAACATTTTATGAAGCTCCGTCTCCAGGATCCAAACCATTTGTTAGTGTTGGTGATGTTGTTAAAGCTGGTGATACTTTATGTATTATTGAAGCAATGAAAATGCTTAATCAGATTGAGTCAGATAAATCTGGAGTAATTAAAGCCATGGTTGCTGAGAATGCTCAACCAGTTGAGTTTAATCAAGTTTTATTCATAGTAGAGTAGAAAATGATTAAAAAGTTATTGATAGCAAATAGAGGTGAGATTGCATTACGTATCTTGAGAGCATGTAAAGATCTTGGTATTAAAACAGTCGCTGTTCATTCGGAAGTTGATAGAGATCTCATGCACGTTAGATTGGCAGATGAATCAGTATGTATTGGGCCAGCAGACTCAAGAGAAAGCTACCTTCTTCCATCTTCTATAATTAGTGCTGCTGAAATTACTAATGCTGATGCAATTCATCCTGGATTTGGATTTCTATCTGAAAATGCTGATTTTGCAGAACAAGTAACCCAGTCAGATTTTATATTTGTAGGTCCAAAATCTGAGACTATAAAACTAATGGGAGATAAGATACTTGCTAAAAAAGCAATGAATGAAGTTGGTATTACTGGTATTCCAGGATCAAAAGGTGAGGTTTCTAAAGATATCTCTGAAAATAAAAGAATAGCAAAAGAAGTTGGCTATCCAGTCTTAGTCAAAGCCGCTCATGGTGGGGGCGGAAGAGGAATGAGAACCGTTGACAAAGAAGAAGACCTTGAAGAAGCAATTAAGTTAACAAAAAATGAAGCGAAACTGGCATTTGGCAACGATACAGTTTTTATAGAAAAATTTTTACAGAGACCAAGGCATATAGAGTTCCAAGTTCTTTGTGATAATTTTGGACATGCGATATGTCTTGGTGAAAGAGATTGTTCTATGCAGAGAAAACATCAAAAAGTAATAGAAGAAGCTCCTGCTCCAGAAATCAATCAAGAAACTAGAGAGAGAATGAGTAAGTTAGTAACTGATGCTTGTAAAAAAATAAATTATATAGGGGCAGGGACTTTTGAGTTTCTTTATCAAGACGGAGAATTTTATTTCATAGAGATGAATACAAGGATACAGGTTGAGCACCCAGTTACAGAAATGATCACAGGAATTGATATTGTAAGACAACAATTATTAATTGCTTCTGGCGAAAAGGTAGGCTACTCACAAGAACAAATAGAAATAAGAGGTCATGCAATAGAATGCAGAATAAATGCTGAAAACTCAGAAACATTTATTCCTTGCCCAGGCACTATAGATCAATTTCACGCCCCGGGTGGACCAGGAGTGAGAATGGACACACATATATATAATGGATACAAAGTACCGCCAAATTATGACTCTATGATAGGAAAGCTAATATCATATGGAAATAATAGGGATGCAGCAATAAGAAGAATGAGTAATGCTTTAAACGAAATTGTAATTGATGGAATTGAAACTAATATAAACTTACAAAAAAAATTAATACTTGATGATGTGTTTCAAAAAGGTGGGTTCAGTATTAATTATCTGGAAAATAAATTTAAAAAAGATAATGGATCAAAATAAATCAACTAGGTTACTCAGAGAATTTGTTAGCCAAGCAATGAGAGAGTATTTTGAGAAAATTGATGGTTATCCTATAGATAAAGTTTATAATTTAGTTATTGGTGAGGTTGAAAAACCTTTAATCGAAGAAACAATAAAATATTGCAAAGGAAATCAGTCAAAAGCTTCAGATTTATTAGGTTTAAGTAGAGGAACCTTGAGAAAAAAAATGAAGCAATATAAAATTTCATAAATAAGGTATTAAATTTTGAGTAAAAATAGAAAATTTGCATTAATAAGCGTTTCAAATAAAACTAATATAAAATGCATAGCAAATTATTTAATAGAAAATAACTTTGAGATCATTTCAACAGGCGGAACATACAAAAAACTTAAAGAAGAAGGTATTCCAGTAATATCAATATCAGATATTACAAATTTTCCTGAGATTATGAACGGTAGAGTAAAGACTTTACATCCAAATGTGCATGCTGGCCTCCTGGCAAGAAAAACCGATGAAGAAATATTGAATAAATTAAATATTCAAAGAATAAATATTTTAATAGTAAACTTTTATCCATTCGAAAAAACAGTTGAAAATGAAAATGTATCTTTCGACGAAGCAATAGAAAATATTGATATTGGTGGCCCAGCAATGGTTAGGGCTGCAGCAAAAAACTTTGAAAATTGTTCTGTTCTAACTGATCCAAATGATTATGAGAATTTTATTAAAAAGTTTGATCCAGATTTATCAAAAAACAAAGAATTAAATAAAAAGATGTCCTTAAAAGCTTTTGAATTAGTAGCACATTACGATATATGTATAGCAAATTATCTAGGCAGAGAAATAGGCGAAGAAAAATTTCCAAAATATTATTCATTAGAAAAAATAAACGATCTGAGATATGGCGAAAATCCACATCAAGACGCAACATTGTATAGAAGTTCGTCTGAAAAAAGGATTAGCATAGTAAATTCTTTACAACATCAAGGAAAAGAATTGTCTTATAATAATATCGTGGATGGTGATACAGCCTTGTCATGTGTAATTAGTTTTAAAGAACCATCATGTGTCATTGTTAAGCATGCTAATCCATGTGGCGTTTCAAGTAATCAAGATCTTCAAATCGCCTACAAAAATTCATATTCTACAGATCCTGTGTCTGCGTTTGGCGGCGTGATTGCCTTTAATAGAGTAGTTGAAGAAGACCTTCTCAAAGATATATTAGGTAACCAATTTGTTGAATTGATAATAGCCCCAAAGTTTACAGAACAATCTATTGAGTACGCAAAATCAAAAAAAAATATTAGAATTATAGAATATTCAGATAATTATAGTTCGGAAAATAAAAACTTCAATCAGCTGAAAACAATTAGCGATGGTTTTTTGATCCAACAGGAAGATTATTCAAAAGATGATTTTATTAAAAATTATCAAGTTGTATCAGATAAAGTTCCAACAGATAAGCAATTTGATGATTTGTACTTTGCCTGGATAGTTGCAAAATTCGTTAAGTCAAATGCAATAGTTTTTGTGAAAGATAGAAAAACTCTAGGAATTGGTGCTGGTCAAATGAGCAGAATAGACTCAACGTTTATCGCTTCCACGAAAGCTATAAATCAAAAAATAGTCTTAAAAGATGCGGTTATGGCGTCTGATGCATTCTTCCCTTTTTTTGATAATGTAGAAAAAGCAGCAGAATTGGGAATCTCTTCAATTATTCAACCAGGTGGTTCACAGAATGATATCCAGGTAATAAAAAAGGCAAATGAGTTAGATATTAGTTTAGTTTTTACAGGGATAAGACACTTTAGGCACTAATTATGAATGTACTAGTAATAGGTAGTGGTGGAAGAGAGCATGCAATAGTATGGAAAATTTCTCAATCTGATAGAGTTAAAAATATATTCGTTACTCCGGGAAATCCAGGAATTAGTAATGAAAAAAAAGTCCATATAGTAGATATACAATCCCCAACTATTAAAGATTATGTAAAATTAGCTAAAGAGAAGAATGTAGACCTTACTGTTGTTGGGCCAGAAACACCGCTTGTTGACGGTATAGTTGACATCTTTAATGAAAATAATTTAAACATTTTTGGGCCTAGTAAGAAAGCCGCACAACTAGAAGGATCAAAAAATTTTTGTAAAGAAATATTAAACTTAGGAAATATTCCTACAGCAAAACATATGTCTTTTTCAGATTCAATATCTGCAATAAATTATGTTAAGAGTAAAAAAATGCCGATAGTGGTAAAAGCAGATGGCTTAGCAGCTGGGAAAGGAGTTTTTATTCTTGAAAATAAAGAAGAAGCATACAAACTTATAAATGATTTATTTACCGGAAAAATTGACGGAATAAAAACCTCATTAATTATCGTTGAAGATTTTTTAAAAGGCGAAGAAGCTAGTTTTATTTGTTTAGTTTCCGGCGATAGGATTATTCCATTAGCATCATCAAAAGATCATAAAAAACTTCTCAATGGTGATGGTGGGCCAAATACAGGCGGCATGGGAGCATATTCCCCAACAAAATTGATAGATGATAAAATAACAGAAAAAGTAGTTAAGAAAATTATATTACCGACTTTAGAAGAATTAAAAAAAGTAGGTATAAAATATAAGGGATTTCTATATGCGGGCTTAATGATTGATCATGATCAAAATCCATATGTTTTAGAATATAACTGTAGGTTAGGAGATCCTGAAGCTCAAGCAATACTGATGAGGTTAAAAAGCGACATTATTGATATATTTTTAGCTGTAACAGATGACAAATTAGATGAATTAAAAATTAAGTGGGAAGATCAAAGCGCTTGTACAATTGTTTTGGCTTCAGACGGATATCCGGGAAAATATAATAAAGAAAAAATAATTGAAGGTCTAGATCACGAAATTAGTGGAACAAAAATTTTTCATTCAGGAACAAAGATAGTTGATGGTTCTTATGTTACTTATGGCGGAAGAGTGTTATCAGTAACTTCACTTGGAGTTAATTTACAAGTTGCTCAAGCTAAAGCTTACGATAGATGTAATCAAATATCTTGGGAAGGAAAAATTAAAAGACACGATATCGGCGAAAAAGAAATTAATAACAAATTTATCTTTTCATAGATTCAAAGAATTCATTATTCGTTTTTGTGGTCTTAAGTTTATCAAGTAAGAATTCAACAGCCTCTATCTCATCCATTGAATGCATAAATTTTCTTAATATCCACATTCTTTGAAGTTCTTCGGGCGAAGTTAATAATTCTTCTCGCCTTGTGCCGGACTTATTAATGCCAATAGCAGGGTAAACTCTTTTTTCTGCTATTCTTCGATCTAAATGAATCTCACTATTACCTGTCCCTTTGAATTCTTCAAAAATTACTTCATCCATTTTTGAGCCTGTATCTACTAATGCTGTTGCCAATATAGTAAGTGATCCGCCTTCCTCAATATTTCTTGCGGCACCAAAAAATCTTTTTGGCCTATGTAGTGCATTTGCATCAACACCACCGGTTAAGACTTTACCTGAGGAGGGTGACACAGTATTGTATGCTCTTGCTAATCTTGTAATGGAATCTAAAAGTATAACCACATCTTTTTTATGTTCAACTAGTCTTTTTGCTTTTTCGATTACCATTTCAGCTACTTGAACGTGTCTTGTGGCTGGCTCGTCAAATGTACTAGAGACAACTTCACCATCAACCATGCGAGCCATTTCTGTAACTTCTTCAGGCCTTTCATCTATCAAGAGAACAATTAAATGACATTCTGGGTTATTTGTAGTTATACTCTGAGCGATATTTTGAAGCATTATAGTCTTTCCTGCTTTAGGTGGAGAGACAACAAGTCCCCTTTGACCTTTACCTATTGGTGAACATATATCAATTATTCTTGCAGTTATATCCTCACTACTACCATTGCCTCTTTCTAATTTAATTCTCTTTTCTGCATGAAGAGGAGTTAAATTTTCAAATAAGATCTTTCTTCTAGCGTTTTCAGGCGATTCATAATTAATTTGATCAACTTTTAGCATAGCAAAATATCTTTCAGTGTCTTTTGGCGGTCTTATCTTACCTGAAATTGTATCACCAGTTCTTAAGCCAAATTTTCTAATTTGACTTGGTGAAACGTATATATCATCTGGCCCTGCTAAATAAGAGCTGTTTGAAGAGCGTAAGAACCCAAAACCATCTTGGAGAATTTCCAGAACACCGTCACCAAAAATATCTTCACCATTTTTTGCATGTGATTTAAGAATAGAAAATATTACTTCCTGTTTCCTAGCTCTTGCAATATTTTCAATACCCATGTCTGAAGCCATGGTCATTAAGTCTGACGGACTCTTCTTTTTTAACTCTGTTAAGTTCATAATAATTTTACCTTGGATTTTTTTTGCAGACTAAATATAAATGCTTATTTGCGTTATATAAATTTTAATTACGCGTGAATTTATTTCTTTGAAGTGCTAAATCTGCAATTGAAATTCAAAGTTAACATTAAAATTAACTTTCGTCTAGCATTTTTTTTTAAATATTTTCCTCGATAAATTTGATTAAATCGCTTTTACTTACTGCTCCGACCTGAGTCCCAACAGCTTCTCCGTTCTTAAATAACATGAGTGTTGGTATGCCTCTGATTCCGTATTTTGGGGGGGTCTGTGAATTTTCATCAACATTTAATTTGCCTATTAGCACTTTATCAGATAACTCTTCAGCAACTTCTTCCAGCACTGGGGCTATCATTTTACATGGACCACACCACTCCGCCCAATAATCTACTAAAATAGGTTTATCAGATTTAATTACTTGATTTTCAAATTCAGCATCTGTTAGCTTTAATATTGTGTCTGACATAAATTTTCCTTTAAAATAATTATACTAGTGTTTTTATTATACATATTATTTAATTAAATCAAGATATTTCTTAAGCTAAACACCTTCGTGTAATATTCTCCATTTACCATCCTTTTCTTTTTTCCAAAATAATTTTTTATTCGAAGATGTTTTATAATTATTGCTTTCATAATGTTGTCTAAAGTCTGAGAATATCAAATTTTTATTTTGGGGGTAGTAAAACAAGTTTAAATTTTCAATTTTCACTTTAATATAGGTTTTATTTTTAATAATTCGAAGTATATGTGTAACTCTTTCTTCAAAATCATGTTTTTTGCTTCTAAAATTGATTGAGTGTTGGGAAATAAAATCATGAGGATCTAGGCTTTCCCATGTTTCTTCCCAATCTTCAAGTATTTTATTTGCAGAATTTTTATTTTGATGCCATGTATTTCTTTTTATCCATTTTATATTTTCAACTAAAACTACAGGAGTTTTTCCAATAACTGTATATGGTTTAAGTTTTCTCAGGGTATGGTTACTTGTTACAATGCAGCCTTCACTAGTTAGCGGCGGCCTGCTATAAACATCTCTTGGCACCCCATGAATCCAGATTCCATAACCAGTTTTTTTACTCCTCTTGTCCCAAATATTTGGGTAGTTTATTGGGTATGCGCCATCTCCATAAAGCTCCGGCAAATCTTCGTCTATTAAGTGTGATGTAATCTTATATACTCCAACAGGAGTTTTATTATCGCCAGATGCTTTTTTATTAAAGCCAGCTTTGCCTATAGATACATAAAAATCAGCAATTATTTCCGGCACACTATTGTTATTTTTTACTAAATACAACCTTGATTTTGATAATTCTATTAAGAATGCATATGGAACATTATCGGCTAGCTGGATAATCGATTCCGGAAGAAGGTCTTTATTTTTATATACAGAATTAAAATTTATTCTAGCTTTTGCTTCGTTTTTTAAATCATTTAATTCTTTGTCTATAGATTTAGAACCAAGTTTAGGTTTTTTTTGAAGATATGAAGATAAAAGATCCGCATATATAATCTTGCCAAGTTTAAAGTTTGGATAATTTTTACTTAACTTTTCAGCAATCGCTAATGCCTCTTCATTTTTGCCGTTTCTCATAAAGTCAATAACTTGAAGAAGCTCAGTCTCAGCTTTTTCACTTTGATCAACATTATCTTCTGAATATGAAAAACTACTAGCCAATAATAATATTATTATTGATATGGAATTAAATATAAATTGCATTATTTAAGTATATATTCCCCTGTAATCTTTATATCTCCATTAACTATAGTTGCAGTTGTATGTTTTTTTACAACATCAGAAAATGAATCTGAATTATAAGCTTGAGTAAATTGTATTAAAATATTTTTTGTATCGTAATTGATTAAATTTATATCGGATATCTTAATTTTTATATTATTTTTATTATGAATTTTTTCTTTTCTATCAGATTTCCATGCTGATTTAGATTTAAAATTATTAGGAAAATAATTTTCTTCATAGCAATTAAAGTACTCATCATATTTTTTATTCTGCCAATAATTTGCCCAGTTTACTATAAATGATTCTATGTTCTCCGGTTTTATATTTTCTTGCGCAATATTTTTTAAGACCGTCACTTCTTTTTTTTCTGGGGATATTTTTTTATTAGCAATATTATTATCTGCTGTCTTTAATTTTTTTATTAAAGATAATTCAATTTCATTTTCACTTTCTTTAATTGACAATGTTTCTTCGTATAAAAGATTTGCTTGGAATGCATATAAGTTGGTTAAATTTTTATATATGGTTTCTATATTTTCATTTTCACTAATTTGCCCCCTAAGAATTTTTATTGCCTTATCAATATTTCCTGATTTTGCTTCTATAAAGGCAATATTATTCATAATTTGGGAATTTTTTGGATTTTTTTTAAGTATCTTTGAAAGTATGTCTTTTGCTTTATTAAGTTCGCCCATAAGTATTAAAGAATTTGCTTCATTAAAATCTTCTGTTATTTCTCCTGCGTTAGAGGGGTAAATATTTAGATTTAATATAAGAAAAAAAATTACTGTTTTTATGCGCATTTAAAATTATGTGTAGTTGCTGTATTATAATAATTATATAACTTAACATTATATGTTAAAAAGTTGATAATACAATAAATCTTAAAATAGTGGACCAGTTATGAACATAACTATACTCGGCGGTACTGGCTTTGTGGGTTTAAGCCTAATAAATTATTTGGCAAAAACTAAAAATAATATATCTGTTATAACTAGGAATAGAGAAGAAAATAAGAAGATATTAGTATATCCGAACGTAAGTCTAGTAGAAGCTAACGTACACAATCTTGAAGAATTAACAGAGCATACAAAAAAGACAGATGTTCTAATAAATTTAATTGGGATTTTAAATGAAAGGGGGCATGGTGGAAGAGGATTTAGAAAAGCACATAGTGATTTAGCAAGAATAATATTAGGAGCTTGTAAAGCAAACAATATAAAGAGATTGCTTCACATGAGCGCGCTAAATGCTGACCCAAAAGGGCCAAGTCATTATTTAAGAACAAAAGGTGAAGCAGAAAGTTATTTAATGACATATGGTAAAAGATTTTCAAATATCACAATATTTAGGCCTTCTGTAATTTTTGGAAAAAATGATAGTTTTATATTAAGGTTTAGTAAACTTTTAGATTTCGTGCCTTTTTTATTCCCACTAGCTTGCCATAACGCAAAGTTTGCTCCAGTTTTTATTAATGAATTAACGGAATTTATGGTTAATACAATTAATGACTCAAAAAGTTTTAATAGAATCTATAATTTGTGCGGCCCAAAGGTATATTCCTTAAAAGAAATTTTAGAATTAATAATACAAACTAAAAATATAAATACAAAAGTTATTCCACTGTCTAATTTTTTATCAAAAACCCAAGCCACAATAATGGAATTTGTCCCAGGAAAACCTTTCTCGGTTGATAATTACAACTCATGCAAAAGAGATAGTTTTTGTGAATCAGATTATAATTTTTATTATGATCTAGAAACTATAATTCCAACTTATATAAATTTTAAATAAATATATGAAAATATACTTAGTAGGCGGAGCTGTAAGAGATAAATTACTAGGTATTATTCCCAAGGAAAAAGACTGGGTTGTAG
>Ga0222719_10001723_pt1 | contig 20780 bp, 31 predicted proteins | sample C33_34DmetaG_FD_165039 | JGI IMG/M metagenome (GOLD analysis project Ga0222719, IMG submission 165039) | Estuarine water microbial communities from San Francisco Bay, California, United States - C33_34D | ecosystem: Environmental > Aquatic > Marine > Unclassified | place: USA: California... | reverse complement strand
TTCCTTGATAATGAACAGGTATAATTGACCTATCTTTCATTATAGATTTTTTATCCAGACAGTCTTCTACACAAAAATGTCTGAGAGTATTAGTGTAGAAACCTCTGGATTCAAAATAGGATGAATTTCCACAGGTTTTTACATCCTCAATAGTTATATGGTTGAGTGGTGAATTATCCTTAAAGATTTTTACAAATTCGCTAAAATCTTCGTAGGGATCTTCTACTTTTTCTCTCCTTGGCTCTGTATCTCTAATTTTATACAGCTTACATACATATCTTAATACATCAGAAAACGAAGAGTCTTGACCTCTTTCTCTAAAAACAGACTGTATAAATCCAAATATGTTTGTACTACTATCTTCGTGGCAGTTTCTTGTCCAACACCGCCAGTTTTTGTGTGATAAAGATATTGACACTCCATTGTCGTTATCACCTTGATGAATAGGACAAGGCATGAAGATATTGCTGTTTTTAATTTGGTAGTCTAACTCAAGGTCGTTCAGCAGTAAAAATATATCTTTAAAGATACTATCTCTAACTTTATTTAAGTCAAGTTTTTGTTTTGTCGTACTCATACCATAATAATCCACAGTTAGCGAGTGCATAAGAAAACCAAACAAAAGCATGTGGATAATCACGCTGCTTCAAATTACTATACGCTGTTATAATGTAGCACACAGTCGCAATAGACAATGGAATTATACTCATTTTAAATCATTTCTTTCCAAGTGACTTGCGTATTTTAAGAACTTCTCTTCCATGAGGTCGTAATAAATTACATTGCCTTCTACTCTTCTTCTAGCGTATTTAGACACGGTTGTTAATCCGCTTTCATACACTTTAGTTACTTCAATTATTTCTTGATTCTTTGGAAACGGATATCTTTGTCCGTGTTCAGGGCCGCCATTAAACACGCCTTCATATTTATTCATCATTATCTTCCTCGAATGGGAGTTCTGCACCTTCGATAGCGTCTACCCCGCCAGTCGCTACGAGTTCATCTCTAGTTCTTAGTTCTGTAAGCAAAGCGTGTTGCCCACTCATGTTTAGGTTTATATAATTTCCATCCTGCATCCCAGGTCCATGTCGTGAAACTATGGGTACTAATTTTCTATTTCCAGCACTTGGGCCATCCTCTGCTAATTCCTCTGCCGACTTCTCTTTGAAAATAGAGAATGATGTACAGAGCCAAATAAGTCTGTCAGAACCACTTACGGCATCTGTAGATTCTTTGGTAATACCATCTCTGTTCAACTGAACAAAAGACAAACAGGCAAAATCATATTTAACAGCTAGGTTATGTAAATTGGTAATTTGAAAACCAAGCGCTTGGTACTCTTGAATATTATTAGTAATAGAAGTAGATGACATTAGTTTTAAATAGTCATAAACAACTAAACATTCATTTGTTCTACCATTTTCATCTGTACCAACCTCCTGTAAAACCCACCTCTTGATTACATTTAGGATAGATTCAAACGGCATACCTGCTACAGTAGCATAGGTGTATGGTATGCTTTTTATTTCTTCTACCGCATTTTGAACAGCAATATGTTGCTCTTCGTTATGCTCAAATGCGCCAGTAGAAATATCATTAATTGAAACCTTGCTGATACTTGCCAGAATCCTATTGAGGTGATCTTCTTTACTCATCTCGGTATCTAGCATCAGAACTGGAATACCTTGTTTCGCAACGTTGATGGCAACATTATCACCAAAAACAGACTTACCAACTTTAGGTCTAGCAGAAATTAAGTCTACACATTTGCGACGAAGACCACCGCCAATAGCGGCATCGTATCTGTTAAAGCCAGTTGGTATACCCAATTGGTCGCACTTGTTTTCAAGTAAAAACTCAATATACTCATCTAAACCTTCTCCAATCTTTTCTGGTCTTTTGTTATTGTCATCTTCTTTTAAGAAGTCTACTATTGGATTCTCAATGATAGATACAATATCATCAATATCTTCATCGCCAGTTATCTGTTCGGCATCGTGAGATATTTTAGCAGCTAAAGATTTGATCCTCCTAGCTAATTCAAACTTTTTAACCTGTGCGCAAAAATGTAGGATGTTATCGCGCTTGACGGGATAATCCATCAACGATTTAATGTAGTTTAGTTCTCTTTTATCTTTAAATATTTCAGCAAAGCCTAATCGCTCTGCAGCTGAGATAAAAGATGCGATATCAACTTCGGCTTCACTGGCAAAAATTTTCTCAACACATTTGAAAATGATTTGATTATTCTGTACAGCAAAGCTGTTATGATCTAATATGTCTGAAACTTCAATGTATGATTCTAGACCGTAAGCGAAAAGACCAGCAAGAACTGCTCTTTCTGCTCCAAGGTCTTGCAGTGTTTTTGTCATATTATCTACCGCCGCATCGGTTACACCTGTGATATTCGCCGTAAACTAAACTAGAGTTCATTTGGAATTCTCTTCCACAAACATGACACTCAACACTTGCCTTTTGCGGTTTCTTTCTGTTTCTAGGAGTCCTCTTAATCTGAGGCGTTTCCATATCAGAAAACTCAAGACCGTCATCTTGCCAAGCGTTCTTTTTGAACTTCACGGGTTCTCTCCTTCCTTTAGGTTTAGAATTATTTTTATGCATAGTAAAATCGTTTTTATCATCTGTAGTTTTGGTAGGTTCTTCTACAGTAACCTCTTGTTGTTTTGGTTCTGATAATTTATTTTCTGCCAAGCTGTTCATAAGCTGGTCAAGTAGTGCTTGCTTTTGCTCAATGGTCAAATTGTTTAGTAGATCTTTATCTATCATTTCCTTTTGCCTTTTTCAAAAAGTATGTCTGCCTTTCTTCTGATGTTATACTCTCTAGTCTTGATATTTTCAAGCCTTCCTTGAGCAGTTAATTTCCATTCGTTAATTTTGTGCGCCAAGTCATCGTTCCTAAGAATTGTTGCGACTTTAGTTTCATGCTTTGCGTATGTATCCCACACGCCGCTAGATAACTGTTCAGATATAATACTCTGTAATGAGTTTTCACACCAACGAATTACATTCTCACACTGAGCGCGCTCTGTAGCAACATGATCTACATACTGCATTAGTTGATAAGCATAGCCAAAACATTCATCTTGCGTTAGCTTTTCCATGCTATCTAAAGATAATGTTTCCGCCATCGCAAATTCTGCATTAAACTTTGTGGGCGTTATATTCTTAGCGGTGATATACGAATCAATACCATCTAAAAATTGTTTTAATCTTTCAGCGGCTGTCAATTTGATTTCTCCAATCTTCTATGCTGTCTGAGTATTTAAAAACGATTAATTCTACACCGTTTAGCTCGCACCAATCTTGCTTTATAAAGTCTCTTTTATTAGACTGTAAAAACCCAGCCATAGTTTTATGGAAGAATTTACAAAACTCGTAGTGTTGCCGTCCGTGAACTTCTATACCAAGCATAAGACTTGGAATAAAAAAGTCAAGAAACAAAACGGATTTTTTACTAGGACATCTTGAGCCCGGTAACTTTACTTCTTCTAAAACCGTGTATCCATTAAACATCTCAGCAAGAAGCTCTCTTGCTGCTATATGATATTTTGATTTAACGGTCTTGTCATTTCTTTTTACAATATATTTCTTTAAATTTATATTGTACTCACGACCGTTTAAACCTACAACTTTCATAGTACATTTCTTATTTCTTGATAGAGGAATTGTTGTATCTCTTCATTTTGTTCCAAGAATTTACTTAGGTTAGCCATACCTTGGAATTTGAAAAACTTTTCTACAGCTTCTAAATTGTCTGCATCTACTTCATTTTTAACAAGTAAAGATTTAATAATTGGGTCAGTTCTATTTTCTATAGCCGTAGTAATGGTATACCAAGCTCCGGCTTGTTTTACGAATGTAAGTTCATTCGCAATCTCGCAAAGCTCTCTAACTTCATCAATCCCAATGCCATACCTAATATAAGACATTGCGTTAGAGTTTGGTTTTCCACCAGCAGCGGAAGTTTTAACCACCCAGTTAGCCACCTGTCCTACATCATGTCCAGCGTCATCGGTTTCTTCCCATTTACCCCTGTGCGTGATAACCATATTGGTTCCAGCTTGATACTGAAGCATGTTTCCGGCATCAGCCATCTTTGCTGGCGACCATCTTGAGCCGCCAGTATTAGCAATATTGTGAGTAATAAAAATTAATATCGACTTGGTTCTAGCTACATCGTTACTGATTCGCTTGAAGAACATAGAAAGAAGTCTTGGCAGTTGCGCTCTAACGCCGCCGCGAACATCTCCATCAAGCTCATCTTGCGGAACCATATTAGATACAGAATCAATAATCGCTACAAAGTTGGGAGTGTTTTTAACATACGTTTCAATACTGTTAAGAAATGTTTCTGCTGACACAACGGGTTGATTGTCTGTCGCTTGAACAATCTTAATCTTACTAGCATCTAAACCTTTGATACCAGTGAAGTTCTCTTTTGTTAATCTTCCCTCGGTATTGAAATAAAATACATTTTTACCTGCTGCCTGAGCTTTTGCCGCAAAGTATAGTGAAGTTGTAGTCTTGCCAGTTTTAGGGTCGCCGGTCATAACAACCACGCTACCTTCCCTTAGACCTCCACCAAGAGCCAAGTCCAATGCTGGTGATATACCAATAACATTAAAGTTTTGTAGGTCTGCTAATACCTTTGTTCCTTCTTCAACTATGTCCCCATACTTCGCAATGATTTGATTGCTCACAATATCGTCGTCAAATTTAGCTTTCGCTTTCTTCTTTGCCATCTTTCTTTATATTCCTAATTTTACTTAATTTAGATTTTTTACCGTATGTTTTTTTTCTAGTTTTTGGCTGTTCTTTTACATTCAACTCTTGTTTCTTATCTTTATTATCTTCAATAAGCTTTAATTGCTTTTTGATTTCTGGCTCAACTCTCTTATTTTTTAGAGAGAATACTTTAGATAAGTAGGGGGAGTTGACCGCTTTTATGACGGCAATCTCCCCATACCTTTTAACGAGAGCATTGGCAGTAAATAATTGTTGCTTAAAAGTCCAGTCCCAAGGTTTCTTGTTCCAGAACTTATAAGTTAAATTTCCTTCATTTTTATGCTCCGCGAGCCTCAAGCACATCATTTCCGCTAAATAAGCGGCGCATGTACAGTGATCGCCAGTAGACTGATGTTTATACTTACTTTTATCAGTTCTTTTTCTCTTGGTCATAGATAATTGATTCTTCAAAACAACCTGATTCATGATCTTCAAATTCCTTTTCAACGATTAATTCTGGGACTAACCATAAAGTTTTATAAACAACACCACCTTTTATTTTACCAATAGTGTATGTCTCTTTACTGTTAGCACCAAGGTATCCAATAACAGACTTTGCAAAGTATATACCATCAATATCTGTTATGTCAATCCTTTCTCTATGAGATTTAAATTGAATAGATAGTTTATCTAGAAAGACTTTATTGTTGTCGCAATATCTTTTTAATTCGTGCCAACGTTTACTACTATCTATAAAATGTTCGTGACCGTCTTTAAGGGTTACAATAAGCCACGTTGCCCTCACATTTTCAAAGAACGCAGATTTCCAAGCGTCTTTGTTTTTTATTTGATGTTCGTCGTGCATTTTGCGCTCGGCTTTCTTTCTCTATTTTTTTTTCTTATTTCATCTCCAAGCTCGGAAGCCGCTTGTGTCATTACCGTAGAACCTCTATGAGAAGCAAACAGGTTTGGTTTTTCTTCTTGGATATAAACTGTTTCGGATTTTGCTTTCTCTACATGTTTTTGAATTGTTGCTTTTGGTCTATTAAGTTTTTTCGCAAGCTCTTCTACTGTAAACTCATTATGTTTATTTTCAATATAAAATTTTTCCACATCTCCTAAAGGTCCAGTCTTAGCCATTCTGATAACTCCTATTGGTTCTGGTTAAATAAATAGAATTATTTGTTTGTAAATATGTTATATAATAGTCAAAGGTTTTTTTATCGACCTTCTTCATCTTGGTTTCAAGATATGCTTGTCGTTTTTGGTATCTACCCATTGGATCTAATGGTGAGTTTTGATAGGTAACAATAGAGTAGGTTTCTCTTTCTCCTTCAACTAGTACTTGGGCGTAAACTTTGTCTCTATCGTTTGATATTATTTTCCCACTCTTGTTAATATATACATATTCTCTTGTGGGGTTTTTACCACTTATAGTAAAGTCCATCAATCTCCCTCCATTATGTATTTGGCTTTTTGCTTGTCCGTCATTTTATTTATATCTTTCATAGACTTATTGCCTTGAGTTTGATACCAAGGTTTTTTGGGTTCTGGATTGCGCTCTTTTTTCATCGCCTCCATCTCATTGATTCTACCCTTGTTCAACTTTGTATTTCTATCGGCAATACTTCCTATGGTATTGCTTCCCGCCATGAAACTGTGGAGTCCGCCAGTAACAAGTCTAAACAATCCCTCTTTATTACATTTAGGGCATGTTGTTAGTTCTGGGTCTGTGACCTTTTGGAACACGTCACCGACTTCTGCTCCACAGTCTCTACATTCATAATCGTAAACAGGCATTAGTTCTCCAATGCGTTGAGTATTCTTCCTAATATTCCATTACGTTGAATATCACTATATCCTAATCTACAAACACCAACACCTTCTAGTTCGCCAATCTTGTCGATTATATCTTCAAGTCCACTCTTATTGTTAAGGTCAGTTTGACGAATATCGCCGTTGATGATTACTTTACTTCCTTGCCCCATGCGTGTTATAAACATTTTAATTTGTTCCCACGTACAGTTTTGCGCTTCGTCTAATATCATATACGAATTATGAAATGTTGATCCGCGCATAACTTCAAGGGGCGCATATCTAATCTTCCCCTCATTATAATAGTGTCCATAGTACGCTCTTCCAAGGAAAAACTTGAAATTTTCTTGCATTGGTAGAAGATAGGGCGCTATCTTTTCCAGAAGCTCTCCGGGTAGCGACCCTATCTCCTTACCGGTGCATACCAGCGGACGGGTTACAATGACTTGTTCTATGTCTCCGCGATGAAGATGCTCTGCGGCAATACCAGAAGCTATAAATGATTTACCACAACCAGATGGGCCGGTACAAAATACGACATCGTTTTCAATAATCTGACGTATATAATCCTTTTGGTTAGTTGTTTTTGCTTCTACAGCTTTAACTTTTTGTGGTGAATTCTCTACTTCTTTTCTGGTTCTTCTTTTAGACATATGTTGTACCTTATATTAGTGTTAATTACCAGAACTACCAAATCCCCCCTGTCCTCTTTGGGTATCGTCTAAATCATCCACCTCTACTAATTCAAAACCCTTTACTTTTTGAAATAATATTTGCGCAATCCTGTCGCCCTTTTTAACTTGATAGTGGTCACTTACTCTTGAGTTATAGAGTATTACTCCCACATCACCTCTATAACCAGAGTCAATAACGCCAGCGTACACATCTAGTCCATTCTTGTAAGCAAGGCCGGAGCGCGGCCAGATAAGACCAACATATCCGGCAGGAATCGCCATAGAAATGCCGGTCTTGATTAGTTTATGATTAACAGCGGGGATTTCTATATCTTCTAGAGCATAAAGATCATAGCCAGCGTCCGATTCGTTTGCTTTGGTTGGGACAATCGCTTCGGGGTCTAGTTTCTTTACCCTTAATTCAGGGCCAGTGTACGGCTTTATACCCATTGGTAGAGAAGTCACTACTGGCTCATGCCTACAGCAAGAGTTTTGCCACACTGGAAACGGTGGCATTTTTTTGTTTGTACTATCTTCCATTTTATTCCTTATAAAACCGTAAATAAACCGTAAACAACATTGTCGCCAAACTCATGAGCGCCAATGTCCCAAATGCTATTCTCTGCGTCTCTATCTTTTCCGTTTATGTCATACTGTGTGTTTTCTAAGTAATAAGAATTAGTGGTAGAAGATTTTGTCGCTACAATGTCTTCCCCCGCGTCAATAGCATCTGACAAAAATTTTAAGTGGTAATCTTCAGATCCAGACACCGTACTAACAAACTGCCTAGAGGTGCTTATTCCTGTTTTATGATCTGACAGGTTAGCTAGTCCGTTTGGAAAACTGGAGTAGTTAGTTATATTGTTTGCGTAATCGGGGAATGACGTTGGAACAGTTCCTCCGGGATCAACGGCAACAGCCGTACCATTCGCTATTAATATATTGTTTTTAATCTTTGCGTTGGCTTGACCATTAGCTTTATCGCGAGCGTATAAACAATATGAACTTGAAGAAACAATTGTATTATTAATAATCTCTGGGGTCGCACCATACAAACATTGCGTATGAACACCTTTTCCATTAACGCCGTATAGTATAGAGTTGTATAAATAGCCGGTACTAAATGCCATGTTTACAAAATCTCTAGTTGGCGATCCTGTTGATTGTCTTAGGATGCCAGCATTAAAAACATTATTATTAGTAAGAGTAACCACTGCTTGTTCTGAATTTACGTTTCGCTCTATTTCTATATATCTCAACTCTAGTGTTGGAGTTGTTGTAATCAAACGATATTGGCTACCAGTACCGTAAGAAAGTGTTTCCACTTTAACACCAGTATCCGCAGTGCCATCGTGACGCTCGCCCGTTGCTGGAATGAGCAAGATTGAATTCAGACCAACTGTTGACCCCCCGTCTATAATAAAACCCTCTACAAAGGTACTATCATTATAACATTCTCCGGTAGCATTGTCTCCATTTACATATATCGTAGTATCGTCTAGGTCTGCTTCCCACGCCGTAATAGTGCTGTAGTCACGGCTGGTTGTGCCAATACTCGCCGTTATTGCGTATTGGTCTGCCCCAATGTCCCAGCTACCATTTAGCGCAGTTCTTGTTCTTCCGTCAATATCTAAATCAATAAACCCAGCAACGTATTCTGGGTGTGTATGATATGTTGAAAGACCGAGTTGGCTTGAAAGATTAGCGCCCTTGCCTATCGCGGTCGATGTTGAATTTAAGTGTAGATCTTCTGACCCAGAAACCGTAGAAACAAACAGCTTTGAAGAAGACGTTTCTGTATATTGATTTGATCCATAGTTTGGTCCGACATTTACCAAGTTGTTTTGCCAATCTGGGTGAGATGTAGCGCCTGTACTATTTATTGAATTTGTTGTGTTTGTTGAAAATGCTATATTGTTTTTTATAATAGCTTTAGATGTCGTGCTATCGCTAGGATTACTAATTGGGTTTGGACAGTAAATTGTATTATTTACAAATTCACATGGGCTGTAATAAGTATTAGCCCCTATGCCGCCATTTATAGCTCCGTACATAATGCAGTTATCTACAACAACTCTCCAAAAACCAGCTCCAATCGCCCCGTTAGCCCCAGCGGAAGCATAAATTAAAAGTTTTGAGAATCTATGGTCGTATCTGTAAGCACCAACGGCTATAACACCATTTGCCGTAACATATGTGCTTGAAATCTCTAAGTCTGTGACTAAGGTCTCTACCGTAGTGCTAATAGAAAGAAGGTTGTTCCACAGCGAATCTTTTTCTAAAATAGCTCCAGTTCCAGCGGTTCCATCGTGCCTTTCTCCTGTTGCTACACCTAGCGTTATAGATGATAAACCAACAGTAGAACCCCCGTTAATAATTACATTGTTAGTTGAGAACGTACTATCATTATAACACTCACCAACGGCATCGTCACCGCTGGTATAGATGTTGGTGTCGTCTAGGTCTGCTTCCCACGCCGTGATCGTAGAATAATCGCGACTAGAAGTTCCGATAGATTTTGTGACAGTTGCCATTAAAGAATCCTTTCGCCGGGACGATTATCTCTTTTTACATGAAGAAGTGATGGGTCTGTAAACGGTACATGATCTAATACTTTGTATGTAGTTTCATTTCCACGCAACCAAGGGGCATTGTGGCAGTCGCACTGTTTTTCTCTACCAACAAGAACATTTCTATCCAAAACTTCTGTTTCTGTTTTACCAATAGTATCTAGCGTACTTGTGCGCCAATCACTAACTTTCATATTTCTCTTTTTAAATGTTACGGAAACAATGTTGGTTTCTGGGTCTTTGGTGTAAGTCCAGCCGCCAGTTGGATGTTCCCACACGCCCTCGTCACTGAAGGTTGGGAAGATAATAGTTCCGTCTGGGTCTGTAATATCTTCACCCTCCGCAAATGTGGCGCTAAAGTCTGAAACCATCGCTTGTTGTTCTACATCGGAAAAATTATCTAATTGAGTACATAGAAAATGTCTAACATCTAGTCTACCCATCGGCCACAGTGTATGGTCTTGTCCACAACAAGGACATTCACCCGGAGTATTGCGGCAATCGCAATTATTTTGTACAATAACCCACGCTTGGTCAACTGCTTCTTGCGAAAAGTCGCTCTTGCCACCGTGCCAAATTTCCGCACCAACCGTACCAAAAATTCTATGCTTGGCATGTTTAAGGCGGCGACTTACGAACTGGTCTACGTCAATGCTTTCTTTGCCAAAAGTTTCTTCGGATAAAACATTTCCAAGATGGTCTGTTTCAACACGTTTAACTTGAGTGCGGTTAAGACGCTCAAACCTATATTGATAAACACAATCTAAAAATAGTTTAGACTTGCCCTCTGGTCTTAGTCCATCATTGGTAAAACCGTGATGTTGATAGTGACAAATGTGTTGAGCATGAGTACACTGAACACTTTTATCATTAAATGCACAGAGAATATCCCCATCTTCATATGAGCCGTTCTCATTAACATTAATAATTAGTTCTGCCATTTTTATTCCTTAAAAGTCACATTTACCGCCAGCACAGGCGACTTGTTGAACGGGATTTACATTATTAGTTTCTTCGACAACTTGTGTGAAGTCTACATCTTGGTATTCTCTATTAAGATCCACCCACTCTTTCCAGTTGTACACATCCTTCATACAATATGTCAACTGTTTCAAGTCTCCACCGAAGTATTTTTCAGCAAATCTTTCACAGCGATCTTTCCACTCTTTCTTTCCGTTGCCTTTAATCTTTTCGCCAAACCCAAGTAGACTATCACACGCCGCCCAGAGGTTGTCCTCCCATAAAGTAAGTGCGACCTCAATAAGTCCACTCACAAAGATAGAGGCATCGCCGTAGTGTGCGACCTGCTCGCTTGGCAAATAAACTGTAGTGAATGGTGCTTGTGGAAAATCTTTATCACCAGAGATAGGAAGCAATGAAATACCACAAAAGTATTTTCTATTCTTATAAATATATTTCTCTACTTCGTCCCATTCATCTGGCTTAACATTAATAGTATTACTTACATTATGATTTAACCAAGGTTGAGTACATAATTCTGAATTTGTTCCAGTCAATACCCAGCTTTGCTGTGTAGATTTTACATAGTCCAATAACTGTAGTGCGCTCACTTGGTTTTTAGTTTTGCCACCATCTTTAACCTCTACACAGAACGACACAACGTCATCACTATCATTATTACTCCAAACACTTTCTTCACACGCTCTTGGGTTTTGTGTTCTAAAGTAATTATAAATGGGTTCCATTTTGTTTGCTTGGACTCGGCGGATATATCGTTTCGCATGGTGTGGGTGGATACCGCTGGATGTTCCAAGAATACAACTTGATGTTCCCTCTGGTTTAATACATGTAGTTCTTGCTGCTTGGCGGATACCAAGTAGTTCAGCCATTCTAGCATTTGTTTTCTTTACAATATTAGCGCCGCGCTTTTGAGATGAAGGATCGAGACAAACTTCTGCGTTCTCCATCATGCCCGTCATGCTAACACCCAGCAGAGCTTCTCTTGCGATGATTCGCTCCGACGCGCCACCAAGATATTCAAACTCCGAGAATCCCGCCTGTAGTGTACCAATGATTGTAGCGGCACGACAAGCATCAAAGAAGTCTTGTTCTGTTTTTACTTTTGAGCAGTTAATAGTTGATAGGTTGCACGCCTGCCATCCAGACTCGCCGGTTTCCTCACACACAGGCCACATGCCAATCTCAACACACGGATTTACCAAAAGTTCTGTGCTATCTGCCCAAACAAATCCCGGCTCGCCAAACTCTTTAACAGAGTTCATTAATTCTGCGAATTGTTCTTTTGTTGTTTCATCTCGTACAAGTAGTGCAGAATTGTTTGATCTTCCTCGTTGGGGATTGTCAATGAACCAAGTTCCTGTTTTAGCCCTTGCCATTTCGTTATCGTCAGGACTAAATACACAAATGGTAGCAGAGCGACGAACGCCACCAGATATAACAGCATCAGCGGTGTGCATAATAATATCATAAGCTTGGATAGGCTTGAGCTTTTTCTGTCCATCTTTAACTGCCTTATCTAGAATTTTTCTAATGTTTGTTAGAGCATTACGTAGAGGTTCCGGGCCGGGAGCTTTGCCGCCACTTGACTTTAGGTAAGATCCAGCAGGTCGAATCTGACTGTAATCAAAATTAACAGTCTTGCCAAAATATTCACCGAATAGTTCATCTTGTAGATATTGATCGAAGTAGCTCGATACCAAAATGCCTACGGCATCACTCCATCCTTCAATGGTATCTGGAATCACAAACTTCTTGCTTCCTTCTTTTTTTGGCAGGAGGTCTGGTAGTTTTTCAATATGATGTTTTTGTACAGAAAATCCAGTGCCGCATCCACACAGAAGAAGATACATACACTCTTGGAAGAATCTTACACGGTCGCAGTATGACACAATACAATTATACATACGAGCATTGTGCTTAAAGATTGGCGATCCACCAAACTGTAGGGCGCGCTGTGATCCAAGGACGCGCTTCTTTCGCATTTGCTCATACGCCCATTCGATCTCGGTTTTAATTTCTTCTACGTTCTCGCCCTCTTGACCTGCAACATATTTGTCAAGCATCATTTGCTTGACTCTATCTACTGCCTCGTTCCAAGTTTCTCGCCTTTTCTTTTCAGGAATCCAACGTGCGTACTTACTAACAAATGTATAATCCATTAAAGACTTCAAAGACATTAATATCCCTCACGATTGTAAAAATAAAATTGTATTGATATACCGCTAGAAATGCGGATTAAGATTTAAGATTGACGATCCAGTTATTGATAATCCATTCTACTATCATTTTTAGTATTACGCCAGCGATAATGGACATTAAAAAACTAAGACCAACAACATCGTCATTGATATGTTCCATAACATATTCTTTACAGGACTCTTTTGCATAGGTTGGAGACATTTCTTCTATGTCGTCTGTACCCCTTATTATAGCCCACTCTTCACAAAGTTGTAGGCACTTTTCCGCAACTTTTCTATGATTTTCTTTTTTGAACTTTTTGGGGATTTTTTCCATGACGCGCTGAGATGCAGCGCTGATGACCATACCCTCATCTTCCATAACCCAGTCATATCTGAATGGAATATCTGGGAATGAAGATAGTTCTAATACTCCACCAGTTGTACCAAGTCTAATTCCATCTACTTTAGTTTTAAGTGGAATGATCTTACGGACTTTTGCTTCTGGTCTTTCTTCGGGGAACTTAATCATAAAGTTATCCCCATCTCTAAATACCCTAATGGTAATATTATTTTCAATCTTGACGGAAAAAGCACCATGCTCATAACCGTCTTTTGAAAATAGTTTAGATAATATCTCATGTGGTGTTTCTTGACTTGGCATTGTAAACTCCTAATTTCCAAATATTCTAAACCTAGATTTTGTTTCAATCTTTGGTTGTATTTTTATATCTTCTACTATAACGGGTTCTGTTGCCCATTCTATTTCTTCAACTTCTGGTTCTTCTTCTGGAATTAGTAGTTCCAGTTCTTCTTCTACATCCTCTTCCCATTCTTCCACACTTTGCAGCGGTTTACATGGGCATCCATCTCCGCTTCCGATACAAGGACATGGAGTTTTGTGACCATCGCCGTGAGTAATAGTACCAGTACCTTTACAATCGCAGACATTGCCATCTCCATCTGGTTTTGGGGGTTGATAACCATTGACTATAAATGCCACATAACCTTCGTTAGCGGCAGCATCAAACTCAAATGTATCTTTACTTACGGGAATGTCAACAGACGGAATAAAAGTTAATACAAATGCCAATAGAGATATTACAGTGATTGCTTTTAATTCTATTTTCTTTTTAGTCATTAGATGATCCTTGTGTTAAGGGTTCTAGGTTTAAAACCTTCGTAACCACTGAACGCCCAAGAGTCACCCTTTTTCAATATTCTTTTCTCAATTTCGTCAGCGTCAACCCAGAACGAACCGTCTGGTTGGTTGTGTCGTTTTGGGCCACCGTTCCATCGACCCCACGAATTTTGAACTAAAACACCGGGTCTTTTGTATTCATCGTCAACTGCGAGTATTGACATCTGGTGCGCCCAGTTGCCCTTCGGTTTAGCAAAACCTTCTTTGTCTCTACGAGAATCAAATCCTTGATTACTAGCAATAGTAACAGCATATCCATTAGCGATCAAGTCTCTAACTTGTTCGTAAGAATCTACTCTTGATACCGTTAAGATTGGATGTTCTTTGGCGACAGGTATAAGGGTCTTAGGTACGCCTTTACCCCTCTTACCCCAGTCTCTTGCTTTTTTACCATTGTATGTTGTGAGGTCTACATTTCCATATTTACCCCTTGGCAAAGCGCCGTATTCGTTTACGTATTTTGCCGCCCAAGCACCAATGGAACCATCACCAGAAAGTCTACCATTTCCAATTTGGACGCGACTGCCAGCATAAATATCTTCTGTAGCAGTTTCGGCAACCCATTCTTCAAAGTCGCCATTGATAACAATGTCTACTGCCTTTACAGCATCTACGGCATAAGCAGCGCCTTGTGAAACGCAATCGCCAACTGTCTGCTTTCTTGCTGGAAAACTACCGCCGGATGCTTTTTTTATGTATTCATATAATAACACTTTTTTACCTTTACCAGAACCCTTTGTCGATTGCCATACATCAGAAAAGACAGGGAACGGTAGTGCGGTCATGACTTCTTCTACTTTTTCGGGATCGTCAATCCAACCGCCTAGATCACTACTCATATTTAGTTGCCTCTGCTAAGTCTCTAAAAATACTAGCAAATTGATCTCTTTCTGATTTAGATGATAGTTTCTTTGGTTCTTGATACCCAACTGATACCAAGTAATCTGAAACCGCATCTGTGAGCGCAGGGTATTTTTCTCTATTCCAACCATAACTTGACTGGACTTTACCCAGAATTGGATCAAACTGACCTGTACTATCTAACTCTTCACAATTAGACAGATACTCGGCAGCGCCAGAAAATAGTTTATGAATAGTAAGTTTATCTTCTTGACTACTAATAGAACTAAAGGTTTGCTCAACCTTAATTAGTTCTGGTGTGTTTCCAACCGGAAGAAATTCTTCCGTTGGTTTTCTGTGGATGTTGATAGTACACCCTGTAAGAAAAATACATAAAGATAGTAAAAGTTTATTCACTGTTTTTCCCCGTTTGTTTACAGCACCCATTAAATAGTAGAGTATTTAGTTGGATGACAATATCTAACATTTCTTTAGATTCGATTTCTTCTGCTCTGTGTCTAAGATAGTGCAGGCATTTAAAGTCTGTGACAGACTTATCATCAATAGGTAGATCGTTCATATCTTCTTTTTCTTTTTTAGGCAATTTAATTTTAGGCAATTTCAGGTTTTTCAACCAAGAAAATATATTTTCAGCAAAGATTAGTACAGATCCGACACCGGCAACACCAATTTGTAGCATTAACCTTTGGTCAAATCCGTAGAAGTTCCCGTATGCTAGTCCACCGATACAGTAGACTAGCATTAATAGTCCTACAATTACATCCATTTCGTCACCTATTCTCCGTCTGGAGCCGGTTCTGGAACTTTATTTGTATTGTCTTTTGTCCACTTGATAATTGTATCAAGAATGACAGTGACCATAGGAACGACTAGCGGCGTGTATACACCGAGATCAAGACTGCCGATACTATTAACGACAGTTGTTAGAAATGCCGCCACAGCGACAAGTAGCGCGTTCTTGAATAGAACCGCGACATCACCCACATCTAAAGCAAAACTTTTAGAACCCATCTTATTCTCCTTTAATATAAATTAAAAACCCGTAGTTCTTATCACCATCCCTATAAGGGAAACCCAAAAATGTAATCTTTTTACCTTCCATAGAAGTGGTTTCAAATCTTAACTCTCTAAGTTTTTCCGAACAAGACTCTAGTTCCCTTAAAAAGTATCCTCTCTGAGATTCGTCTATGTGCGAAACCCAGTCTAATCCTGAGATATTTTTTGAACCAATCGTATCATGGAACTTTTGATTTGCCCATAATATATTTCCATCTTCGTCTACTTCTAAAATGGCATCATCGACATTGTAGAAAATAGCTTTTGATCGTTTGTCGATCATTACTTGCCTTCTATCAATTCTATTTATAATATCTTTGATAGATGATCCGCCGTTTGGTGTAACCTCTTTTTTAATTTGGTTTACTGTTTGTATTAAATATTCGTTATTTTTATAAAACCTAATAATTGGCTTGATAATGTATTGGTAGCCAATCGGGGCAGCTACAGATATTATACCTAAAACAATTCCAATTTTATCTAAATAACCTATAAAAGCATCCCAAGATGAAACCTCCGCAGTACCTTTCTCTATTGCTTCCTTGATAAGTTCTGTTTCTTGAATCATGTTTACTCCCAAGTAAAAGAACCCTCCCCGAAGGGAGGGGATACGATTAACTAAGAATTATTAGATTCAAGACTCAGCTACGTTCTTAGCTTTGTATTCGTCGGTTGTAGCAACGGCTAGTTCACCGAAGAAGTAAGTAAGTTCGCCTGGAACTGCTTGACTTGGCGCAATTTCGCTTGCGACCGCATCCGTTCCGTCTGCTGGGTTAACCATAGTAGATGCGTTTCCAGCATTGCTACCCTTAGTGCGACCCGGAACAATATTGCTGCTAGGTCTTGCGTAGATATTGAACGACTCGTCAGCTTTTGATCCAACAAGTCTATCGCTAATCTTGGTTCTAGTAACTTCAGTTGCAAAATCATTCAAATCGCCAGTATCTCTGGCTGGGCTAACAAGAATGTCATTTGCAACACCCGCAAGAGTGGTCGTAACATTTCCGCCACGAACAACCCACTGAGTAGCACTAGCTTGATGAGCTAGAGTTCCACCGCTAACTGCTTTAGCTACACCAGCCCTATCTGTGGTAACGCCACCCGTTCCATCGTTTGCGACAACTTTAGAACCAAAGCTGGTTCCAAAGTCATCAGCTAGGTCTGCTAGGCTTTTTACATTTTGAATTGGGCTGTCACTAGCTGGAGTTCCACCTTTGACAACAGTTCCCGCATCATTTCTTACGGCAGCAGCAGAGTAACTGCCACCAGTAGTATTTCTTAGAGCCATAATACCCTCTCTAAATAAGATATAAATATTTTATCCTACTGTTTCCTTTAAGATCCTAATCTTCCTAATATAATATACACTTAACTGATTCTGTTTTTTATAATCTGGAGATTTTTCTTGATCTTATTTCTGATAGTTTCGTAGGATGTATTTTTTTTCTTAGCAATTTCCGTAAGAGTCATATTCCTGTAGAATCTATCAAAAATAATGTCTGGATCTTCACAGTTTTCAATCTCATCTTTTAATTCAAACTTTAAATCCTGTGAATAAGATTGGTTTTTAAAACCAACATTATACTTGCTAGAGATAGAATCTTCATAATATTGTGAAGTTTTATATCTTCTGTTGAAGTTTAGTCGTTTTTGACACTGTAACCTTACCCCTCTGTGTAAAAAGGTAGAGAATTTAGTTCCTTTTGATTCGTCAAATTTATCAAGAGCGTTCCATACAGCATTATAAACACAGTTTTCAAGCTCATCTTTGGTTAATGCACTACTATACCCGCTGGCAGCATAGTTAGCAATATTCATAGTTTCTCTATCCTCAAGAACTTTCTTCAATTTCATTTCCAAGTGTTTCTCCCTCTGAAGTAATAGTATTTTCAATATTTTTTCTCACATCGGAAAATTTAAACATTTTTCCAATTCCAATAAAAAATCTGTATCGACTGGTTACATTCAATACTTCAATACCATCAACCTCGTTTAACTTATTTTTTATAGAAGTTGTGATGTTAAAGTTAGTATGACCAATCCAGCAATCAAATCTGGTCATCAAGGAGATTGTTTCGTAGAAATTTTTTGGTACGAACAAAGTTTCTTGGTTTTCCATTTCTTCTTCGTATCCCTCTGGCTCAACATCAGTAGCTATTTCATCAAATAGCATATTGGCTAAGGGGCTGTACATCTCGCTTTGAATAACATCCTCATATTTCTGCCACCCAATTTTTCTACTCATTAAACATCTCCGAAGGTTTTATGTATTCATCGTCTACAATGGATGTATCCTTGTTTTCCTCAGTGATTATTTCACACTCTTTGGCCGCAAGAAGTATCATCTCAACGTATTTTTCTTCATCTACTCGCATGAATAATTGTTTGGTTAATTCTATGGTGTAGGCAGACAAGCTAGTAGTGGTTACTCTAGCGAACATCTTGGCGAACTTTTCTATTGAATCGTCGTCTAAATTTTTAAGGTTTATATTAACCTCTATTTGACCGTCTGGCAATAGGTTATAGGATATACAACCTAAATTGTCATCTTCTTTTTTAAGGTCTTTGTCTTTTTTTAGAAGATTTTTTAGTTTTGTAAGCATTTAATCATCTCTCTTGCTGTATTTTGCCAAGAGAATTTTTTGGCGGTTTCTATTCCGTGTGTATTTTGCTGACCCTTGTAGGTTTCTGCAAATAGATTCATTTCTTGAGTTAGTAAATTAACTTCTTCATCATCAATTTTTGCCCAATTACCCTGACCAAAGAACCACTTGCCGTCAAATGCTGACTCTACGTCTTTTATCGGTATGAGCGTAGCGTTTTCTTGAGAGCAAAATTCAGTGTGAGCAGAATAACTCGTTGTTATTACATGCTTTCCCGCCGCCATCATCTCTAGTAATTCAAGATTCCAGCCTTCTCCGCGAGAAGGGAATACACCGCAATCTACTTGTGACATTATATTATACACTTCTGCCTGCGTCTCAGCTCTAGGAATTAGTTTGACTTTGGGGTGATTGTATAATTGATGCCAGCGGTTATTTTCTTCTTGAGAATTAAACGGATTACTGCACATCATCCAAAGTTCTACGTTGTCGTATTCTTCTGCGACCTTTCTAAACGCTTGTATCAGAACATCATGTCCTTTTCGGATTTCCCATTTCCCGCAATTAAAGAAGATCGTTTTGTCGTCTTGTCTTACTGGCGCTGGCGGGAACAGTTCTGCGTCTACACCAAGCGGTATAACATGCGTTGGTTTAAAACTTACTGACGATTGAATAATATCTTTAGCCCAATTAGAGCATACCATCCATTCGTCACAAGAATTTAGATGGTGCTTCTCCAAGTCGCTAAACGTGTCCAACTCAAAGACAGGAAAGCCAATAAATTTACCTGACCCAATCCTTTCTGCCATCTGGTTCTGATGCCAGATTTTAACGCAAGGCGCTTGCGGGTCAAACATCTGAGCAGTCTGCATACCCTTCCTGACGGCATCTGCGTCTGCTTGGTTGGTGACTTGAGGTTGACCAATAGGGAAGAATGAAACCTCTACATTCTGCGCTTGTAGTGCCTTGAGGATGTTTATTCCAGCTACTCCGTAGCCAAGTTGGTTAATTGGTGCTTGAAGGTTTAGGCGCATCTTTTACCGTACTCCGTAATAAATTGTTGAACAGTTTTAATGTTGGGGTTTTGGTCAAACAAGTTTTGAACATCTGCTTTTGCTTTTCTGGCTGGTACTCCTAATCCAACTAAAGCGTCTTTACAGTCAGTAAAAAGTAGATTATCTTTATCTTCTTTTTGTACCACCTGTTTTGCGGGCGCTTTTGCTTGTTTTACAGGCGCTTTTGTTGGAGTAGGCTCGTGTAATTCTTTTAATTGCTTTTTAAGTTTAGCAAGTTTGACAGCCCTTTCTAGCTCTTTTAGTTCATCGTAAGGTTCTTGAACGGTGACGTATTGAATTGGCGAATCTTCAATGTAACCCAATTCAAATTTATCAGAGAGTGGTTTAGTTCCATCTGCTTTTGCCCACCCAACCGAAAAAGAACAAGCAATAACAAAAACAATAAACATGGCAATAAAATGTGCAATATAACTATCTGTAATCATCCTAACCCCTGAATGTGACCTTGAACAATATTACTGCTTGGAGTTGGAGTATTTACTGGTTCGTCTTGCATTTCTTTTCTCACTATCCTAATTGCTTCTACACTATCTGTCAAGTATTTTTTATATGCGCTTATCTGCTCATCAATCTTGACCTTACTGGCCTCTAATTTAGCTATCTCTTGCTGAACATTTGTAAGATGAGTCTCAGCCATTTCTAAAACAGTATTTAAAACAATCTTATCCATATCATTCTCCTTCTATAAACCACGGGTTATTAGGGTGAAATAGCCACCCTCATAGTAAAGTTTTAATTAGTATCCAGATAATTAGTTAATGTATATTCTAGTTTCACCCACCAAGTTACTCCCCAGCAGAGCTTGGATTTGATTATCAACTTTTATCTAGCGGCAAAGGCTGTGAGCCTATCAGGGTAAAGTTATTTTCATAACCGTCACGCAAGTTTGGTTACTTGCTGGCCTAGATACGAGGTCGCATGTTTGATAACTGCGCAACCTATTGAACCTCTTGTAACACTTCCTTGCTGGGGAAGGTGCAACCCTGACTATCTCTAGCCCATACCCTTTTCACAATTCAATAT
>Ga0222719_10001721_pt1 | contig 20784 bp, 18 predicted proteins | sample C33_34DmetaG_FD_165039 | JGI IMG/M metagenome (GOLD analysis project Ga0222719, IMG submission 165039) | Estuarine water microbial communities from San Francisco Bay, California, United States - C33_34D | ecosystem: Environmental > Aquatic > Marine > Unclassified | place: USA: California... | reverse complement strand
CGAGAATCCATGTTGTTTCAGAAGTGTTCACCTCGTGCCCAGATTCTTCACCAAGAAAATTATCATCAGGATAGTATTCCTTAATCTTATCAAAGACCATCTCCTCAACTTTCCTATCTACTTCAGTCACATAATCAGTCGGACCTTTTTTCATCACGTTAAGTTTATGAACCTTTTTTACAGCAAATTCGAGCTCAGCTGCTCCAATATTTGCTGCAATAATAGCGACGTTTAGTAATGCGGGCTTTGACATGTCGCATATTGTACTGGAAATGACGATAATAGTTATATGAATCCTATTAATCGATTGGTACAGATAGTTTTGGTTGAGACCTCTCATCCAGGAAACATTGGTTCCGTAGCTCGTGCCATGAAGAATATGGGATTAGCTAACTTGGCTCTAATTAATCCAAAAAAATTTCCACATCAAGAAGCAACGGCTCTTGCTGGAAACGCGACCGATATTCTGGATAATGTGAAAATCTATACCTCGATTCAGGAGGCTGTGAAACATTCAAAAGTTATCTATGCTACATCAGCCAGAGATCGAACAATTGAATGGCCAACTCTTTCAGCTAGAGATGCTGCGTCCGAGATGCAAGAATTGATCACGAATGAAATTGAAGTTTCAATACTATTTGGTCGAGAGGATAGGGGGCTGACTAATGAGGAATTACAACTAGCCAATAAACATTTAATTATCCCAGCACACCCTGAGTATCCAGTTTTAAACATAGCTATGTCTACTCAGGTGATTTGTTATGAGCTTTATCAAGCCGCACAAAATAGTGCTGTAGAGTCTTGGCAAGATTTCCCAGAATACACATCTGAAGAATTAAACAACCTTATCAATCACTTCAATGAAACAGTTGCAGCCCTAGATCTTGTGGATCCAAAGAACCCAAAACAGATCATGACCAGAATGGAAAGAATGTTTCGCAGGCTTTACCCAGATCAGATGGAAGGTAACTTTCTTAGAGGCTTTTTAAAAGCTGTAAATAAGAGAATTAAATAACTCTTTAAACCTTTTCAAGTAGCTTTTTAGCTTTTATAATTGCCGCAATCTAGTCCCGTTCGTCTAGAGGCCTAGGACACCGGGTTTTCATCTCGGCAACAGGGGTTCGACTCCCCTACGGGATGCCAATTTCTTTGAGAACCCTATAGATATAACGTTTATAGGGTTTTTTATATTCAGACTTAAGTTTTTCATACATTGAAAAAAGGGTTGTATTAAAAATATACTTCCTCCATAAAAAAGCCACAGAGAAAAAAGGCTACTGACCACCCAGGATACTCAGAAGAAAAGAAAACTAACTTATTTATATAATCAAACATTTTTTTTACCACAAATTCTATAAACTCATAGCAATTTTTGTGCCAAAAAAATAAATTTTTTCAATCAAATGCTATTGATAGCTCCAGTTTTCTTGAAAATGTTAAGCTATATTTGAAATAAATTTATTAAGCTAAAACTAGGAGTAATTTATGTCTAATTTATCTGAGATTGGTGAAGCGATCAGATACTACAAACTTCATGCAGATGGAGGTTACGCAGAGTGGTCAAAAGTGCCATGCACTGACGACTACAGGATGCATGTGCCATCAATGGGTTTCAATACTGTGGGCCCAGTTGAAAATGAAAAAGTTATATTCGGATGGTTGGCTGAAATAGGAGCGCAACAAGAATTGGTTGATATCGTTGAGTTTGGTGCGTATATAACATGCTATTTAAAAATTTCAGACAAAGAAGGTGGCGTTCTGGATGTCGTTGAAGTATTTAAGATGGATGAGAGTGGTAAAGTTGAAGAAATTTGGGCTCTTTAAAACCTAATCCAAGCACAATATAAAAAAACTTTAAAAACAGTACATTTAGAGATTTTGACATTGGTACGTCCATGAATTCCACCAGCAAATCAATCGTAGTGTATATTTATAGCTATGCAAAACATAGAACACATAAGTGACCATAGAAAGAAACGTATAAGCAAAGACCTAGATAAACAAATGATGAAACATTTGGAGTTGCTTTGTATTAATGCTCAGCTTATTCAAATAACAGGCAGTACCAGCCAAAAAGTGCAGCTCATTGAATTATTGCGAAAGATTAATAATCTTTATCTAGAAGAGGATTAATGAAAAATATCCTCCTAATATTAATGCTCCTATCCCCATTGGCATTCGCTGAAGATAAAAGATTTGTCTCAGAGCTTTCAATTTCAGAGCTGAGGGAAATAGTAAGAGATATCGTTGAAGAGAGTATTGAAAAATGCTCAGTATCCGGAACCATGAAAGGCAGAGCCAAGGTAAATTTGAAAGTTGAGGGTGAGGTTGTGGCTAAAATGGATTGCGTCTTTGAGGATGAAGAAACAGCAAAAAAATTATCTGAGCTTAATAATAAAAACTAATCAATAAATAATACAAACAACATTACATGCTTAATTTAGGCATCAAATTAATCGAACTTGGCATAATTCCTGAATTTATTATTAGGATAGCTATCAAAAAACTAATCCAGCAACGTTTGTTAGAAATCTCCATCAATCCTAAAATGCGAGAATCTAAAAAGGCTAATTTTATAAAGGAATTACAATCCAGCCCAATCGCTTTAAGTACCAAGCTAGCTAATGAGCAGCACTACGAAGTACCGCCAGCATTTTTTCAAGAGATTATGGGAGCTTATCTAAAATATTCCTGTGGCTGGTTTGCTAACAATACAACCTCTCTTGATATCTCTGAAGAGAATATGCTTAACCTTTATATCGAGAGACTAGACATTCAAAATCATCAGCAAATTCTTGATTTGGGTTGTGGTTGGGGAAGCTTTACCCTCTTTGCTGCTTCAAAATTCCCAAATTCAACTTTTGTAGCAGTATCTAATTCAAATGACCAAATTGAATTTATCAATAATACTGCTAAAGCAAGATCCTTAAAGAATGTGAAAGCAATAAAACAGGACATGAACAATCTTTCTTTAGATAGATCCTTTGATAGAATTATTTCTATAGAGATGTTTGAACATATGCGAAATTACGGAGTATTGCTTAAAGAACTTCGCAGCCACCTGCAGAACGATGGCAAGATGTTTGTGCATATTTTCACCCATAAAGATCACCCTTATCCCTATGAGGTAAGAGGTCCATCGGACTGGATGAGCAAATATTTTTTTACTTCAGGTTTAATGCCTTCCCATGATATTTTTTCTTATTTTGAAGAAGATTTAGTAGTTGAGCAAAGCTGGAAAATCAATGGCTCGCATTATGCCAAGACATGCAATTTATGGCTTCAAAATCTCTACAAGAACAAAAAAACTATTTTAGATATTTTTACAGGGCATTACCCCAATCCAAGACAGTGGTTTGTTAGATGGCAGTTATTCTTTTTAGCTTGCGAGGAACTCTTTGCATGCAATGAAGGAAGGGAATGGTTTGTATCACATTATTTATTGGCACCCAAGCAAGAAAAAAAATGAAACTTGGTTGGGCTTTTGGTCTGACGGTTGCAATCTTATTTTGCTTAAAGATCCTGGTATTTTTCTTGAAAAACTATTCCTAAAAGGTCGTTACAGTCTTTTACAGAATGCCAATTTATTTGAGAGCCTTATAGATTTTATGTTTATAAAGCTCCTTTTAAAATCACTCAATTGATTTTAATGGTTTCTTGTCCCTAAATAGAGTCAATAGGGGCATAAAGAAAATCCATGTCTTATGATAGTGGTTTGGAAATAATCGCTGAGATAGATCTAATAGTTTTGCATCCAAACCAATAAAAATTTTAGTCTTGTTTTTCTTTACTCCATTTAGAATTATTTTCGAAGCTTTACTTGGATGCATCCCACCTTCTTTAAAAAGCTCTCCCATTTCTTGCTGCGTTTTTGGCGCATTCCTACTAAAGATAGATGATCTAGTTTCATTATCCTTAAAATCTTCATCACTCATTCTGGCGGTGGCAGCAATATTTGTTCCAATATGTCCTGGATGGACGCAGTGTATTTGTAAATTGGGGTTTGTTTGTTTCATTTCTAATGCAAGACTTTCAGTAAACCCCCTGACCGCAAACTTTGTTGCATGATAGGCAGTCTGCCCTGGTACGGCCACTATCCCAAAGATTGAGGAGGTATTAACAATTGCTGCTTCTGCGTTATTTACTAGATGGGGTATAAAAGCCCTGGTGCTATTGATTACCCCATTAAAATTAATACCCATCACCCAGTCCCAATTCTCTTCTTTCATGTCTTGAAAATGTGAGCCAGCAGTAACACCAGCATTATTAAATACTAAGTCTACTTTTCCGTGTTGATCGATAACTTTTTGAGGTAGAGCCTCAATAGCCTTTTTATCAGAAACATCTAATATATGAGATGAAACTGAAACATTAAACTTTCTTAGCATTGCTACTGTTTCGCCTAAGGTTTCCTTATTTACATCGCAGACACAGACATCAGCGCCATCTTTGGCAAGCAATATTGCCAGGTACCTGCCCATTCCAGAGCCAGCCCCAGTAATGACAGCTACCTTATCCTTAAAAGTTTTCATTTAATTAATTAAATTTAAAGCAGCACCATAAATATCTGCAATCTCTGAGATCTCTTTATCTCTTGGAATGCCAGACCCATGTCCTGCTCTGGTTTCAACTCTTAATAAAATAGGATTTTTGCAACTTTGCTGTCTTTGCATTTTTGCAGCAAATTTATAGGAATGAGATGGCACAACTCTATCATCTCTGTCAGATGTTGTGATTAAGGTTGAAGGGTAGCAAATCCCTTGCTTGATATTATGGTAGGGAGAGTAGGAGTATAAATTTTGGAAATGATTTAAATCCTCCGGAGAGCCATAATCTGACTCCCAGGCCCATCCAATTGTAAATTTATTAAAGCGCAGCATATCCATAACTCCAACTTGTGGAATTGCAAATCCAAATAGTTCAGGATTTTGTAGCATGGTTGCTCCAACCAATAGACCGCCATTGGAACGGCCTTGGATTACAGTGGATTGAGGCGAACCAATCGCTTCTTTATGAAGAAATTTTGCAGCATATGCAAAATCATCAAACACATTTTGTTTATTTAACAGCATGCCTTGGTCATGCCATTCACTTCCAAATTCTGATCCCCCTCTTAAATTTGCTAAAGCAAAAACCCCACCTTGATTCATCCAAGCAAGATATCTTTTTGAAAATCTTGGAAGTAATGAAATATTAAAACCACCATATCCATAAAGTAAAACCGGTGAAGAGCTATTAATCACTAAATTTTTTTTGTGGGCAATATGGAGAGGGATCATGGTTCCGTCTTTCGAGGGATAAAAAACCATTTTTGATTCATATGCCTCTGCAGTAAAATTATTCAATTCCTCTTCCCAAAATTTCTCATAAGAGTTAGTTTCTAAATTTAACTTATATATTTGCGAAGGCTGAATGAAATTTGTAAAGCTAAAATATGAAGATATATCTCCTTTTTTGCCTTTAAGCCCTGAAATCGTTCCCATTTTTGGCATCTCCAGCGACCCATACATAGACCCAGAAGCATTAAAGTATCTGACATCTGAAAAGGTATTATTGAGATAGTTGACCACAAAGCTATTATTTATCATGTTGACGCTGCTTATAGAATTTTCTCCTTCCGGTATTACTTCCTTAAACCCAGCCGCCAAGTCATTAAAATCCAATAGAACTACTTTGCCATTTGGTGCCATATGATTTGTTAAAAACCATAAGCTGTTCTCACTACTATCTATAAAAGAATAACTTGCAATGAATTCGTCCACTATCGGTATTAGCTGTCGATCTTCAAACGTAGCTATCGATATTAAATTCCTTTCATCTGTTCCCTTAGAGGTATATAAAATCTTATATTTTCCATCATCTGAAACTGTTAGTGACCATGAGAGCAGGGGATCATTTTGATCTTGAATGATAATTTCATCTTCTTTTTGCGGCGATCCAACCAAGTGATACAAGATTTTTGGGCTACCGTTTATAGCAGAGAGCTCTTCTCCATTTGGTTCAGGATATTTTGTATAAAAAAATCCCAGCGAATCTGGGGACCACTCAGCTGATGAAAACTTTGACCAATTTAGCTCCTCATCCATCACCTGACCTGAATTAATATTCATTATTTTCCAGGTTCTCCAATCTGATCCTCCATCTGAAATAGAAAATGCAATCCAATTGCTATCAGGGCTCACATTAGCTGATGCCATAGAAACAGTCCCATCGACTGAAAATAAATTTGGATCGATGAGCACTCTTTCTTTGCATGAATCACAGTCTTTAACCATTAGTTTATTTTGCTGCCAATCACCGTTATTAAAATAAAAAAAAGTTCTATCTTTAACTACAAAGGGAATGCTTAAATACTCGCTAGTCCAGATTGAATCTAAATCTTCTTTTATTTTGTCTCTAAATTCGTTTTTTAAAAATGATTGGGTATATATATTTTGCTCATCGACCCATGTTTTTACTTCCTCGCTAGTAAAGTTTTCAAGCCATCTATAAGAATCAAGAACTTTGATACCATGATAGTCATCAAAAAATTCAACTTGCTTGGTCTGGGGACCGTCATCAACTTGAGAGCAAGCAAGCAAAAAAATTGACCCTAAAAGTTGAATGCTATTTTTAAAGTTATAAAAGTTCATTTATAGGACGAATTTATCATAAAAATTAACTAATTTTACAATTTGCTCACTCGCACCAGCAATTAATTCCTAACATTTAAGATGCTCCTTTTTTATGCACATAAAGAGATGGTGCATAGAAATGTTTTTTGTGTAACTATTAAGAGTTAAATGCTGTTTTATTGGTCAATATTTGACATAGAGGCATGAAATCTTAATTATGAAAACAGATATAGAAATAGCTAGAGAGGCAGATATTAGCCCGATTGAATTAATTGCTTCTAAGATAGATATTGATGATCAGTACCTTGAGCGTTTTGGAAAATATAAGGCCAAAGTTAACTTATCCATTTTTGATGACAAGCTTAAAGATCATCAGAATGGTAAATTAATTTTAGTCACCGCAATTTCACCAACACCGGCTGGTGAGGGCAAAACCACTACTAGCGTTGGTTTGGTTGATGGGCTGTGTCATGTTGGCAAGAAAGCTATGATTTGTTTAAGGGAGCCAAGCTTGGGTCCATGCTTTGGTATGAAAGGAGGTGCTGCTGGGGGCGGATTTGCTCAAGTAATACCCATGACAGATATAAATCTGCATTTTACAGGTGATTTCCATGCCATAGGTGCGGCTCATAATCTGCTTTCTGCACTAATTGATAATCATATCCATTGGGACAATCAGTTGAATATTGACCCACGAAGAATCACATGGAAGCGAGTGGTTGATATGAATGATAGATCGCTTAGAGACATTACATGCGGTCTCGGAGGAACTGCTCATGGCATCCCCAGACAAAGTGGCTTTGACATTACAGTAGCTTCAGAAATTATGGCGGTCTTTTGCCTCGCATCAGATCTAGATGACTTGAAAACAAGAGTCGGCAATATAGTTATAGGTTATACAAAATCAAATGAGCCAGTTAGGGCAAAGCAATTAAAAGCTGATGGAGCTATAACTGCATTGCTGCAAGATGCATTTCAACCTAATTTAGTTCAAACGCTAGAAAACAATCCTGCATTCATTCACGGAGGCCCATTTGCCAATATAGCTCATGGTTGCAACTCTGTAATTGCAACTAAAACAGCGCTCAAACTCGCAGATTATGTTGTAACAGAGGCTGGATTTGGAGCAGATCTAGGTGCTGAAAAATTTTTTGATATTAAGTGTAGAAAATCTGGCTTAACACCAGATGCTGTGGTCCTAGTTGCTACAACCAAAGCGCTAAAAATGCATGGGGGTATCAGAAAAGATGATCTAGGTGCAGAGAATGTAGATGCTGTAACTAAGGGTTGCAAAAATCTCGGTAGACACATTGAAAACATTAAAAAATTTGGTGTTCCTGTTGTAGTTGCCATCAATGATTTCATAACCAATACAAAAAAAGAGCACGCTGCAATTATTGAATATTGCAAGAAAATTGACGTTGAATGCAAAATTTCTTCTCATTGGGAGAAAGGTGGGAAGGGTGCATCTGATCTTGCGGAGGAGGTTGTCAAAATTGCAGATTCAAATATAGCTCAGTTTAAAACTCTGTATGATAATGAAATGTCTCTTTGGGATAAAACACAGCACATAGCTCAAAATATTTATGGCGCTGCTGAAATAATTGCTGATAAAAAAGTTCGCAATCAATTCCAGAAGCTAGAGGACGATGGATTTGGAGAGTACCCCATATGTATGGCAAAAACCCAATATAGTTTTTCTACAGATCCATTGTTAATGGGTGCTCCATCAGGACATGATGTTCCAATCAAAGAAGTTCGATTATCTGCAGGTGCAGAATTTATTGTTGTTGTATGTGGTGACATTATGACCATGCCAGGATTACCAAGAATACCTGCTGCGGAAAATATAGATGTTGATCAAGGAGGATTAATTCAAGGATTATTCTAGAAATTTAATTTAAGAGAAGAGAAGAATGAAAATATTATGTGTCTTATATGACGACCCCAAGGGCGGGATGCCATCAAGTTACCCGCTAAAGGAATTACCAAAACTTGAAAAATATCCCGATGGCATGACATTACCAAGCCCAAAGGGAAGAGATTTTACACCAGGAGAATTGCTCGGTTGTGTATCTGGCGAACTAGGCTTGAGGAAGTTTCTAGATGACAGAGGACATACGCTCGTTGTGACATCTGACAAGGATGCAGATGGTTGCACGGCAGATAAAGAATTAGTAGATGCTGATATTGTTATTTCGCAGCCTTTTTGGCCTTACTATTTAACAAGAAAGAGAATGGAGAGCGCTCCTAACTTAAAGATGGCCATCACAGCAGGCATTGGCTCTGATCATGTAGATTTACAAGCAGCCATGGATCATAAGGTTGATGTTGTTGAAGTGACCTATTGTAATTCAAGGTCCGTTGCAGAGCATATCGTCATGATGATTCTTGCTTTGGTTAGGGATTATCATAATCAACATAGGATCGTGAATGAGGGCGGTTGGCATATAGCTGATGCAGTTCAGAGATCTTATGATGTAGAAGGAATGCATATAGGTACAATTGCAGCCGGTAGAATTGGCTATGACATGCTAAGAAAAATGCATCCATTCGATGTTCATCTACATTACTTTGATAAACACAGATTAAGCTCTGAAAAAGAGTCTGAGTTGAATTTAACGTATCATGACTCTGTAGAGTCCTTGGTTGCAGCTTGTGATGTTATTAATATCAGTTGTCCTTTGCATCCAGAAACAGAGCATTTATTTAATGATGAGTTGATCGCTAAATGTAAGCCCGGTGCCTATATTATCAACACTGCAAGAGGAAAAATTTGTGATAAGGATGCCATTGTTAGGGCTTTAAAGTCAGGTCAATTGAGTGGATATGCAGGAGATGTTTGGTTCCCTCAACCAGCTCCCAACGATCATGTCTGGAGAACAATGCCACATCACGGCATGACACCCCATACCTCAGGAACCTCTTTATCGGCACAAACAAGATATGCAGATGGTGTGCGAGAAATTTTAGAGTGTTTCTTTGATGGGGAAGAAATTAGAGATCCTTATTTAATTGTTAAAGATGGCGACCTAGCTGGCATGGGAGCCCATTCTTACACTAAAGGAACTGCAACAGGCGGTTCTGAAGAAGCGGCTAAGTTTAAAAAATAGAGAAAACGATATTTTTTAATTTTAAGAAGAGAGCAATAAAAATTGATTAAAACCAGAGCAGCGGTTGCCTTTGAAGCTGGCAAGCCTTTAGAGATTGTTGAAGTTGATCTTGAAGGGCCAAAGGCTGGTGAAGTTTTGGTTGAAATGAAAGCAACTGGCGTATGCCATACAGATGCCTTTACTTTATCTGGAGAAGACCCAGAAGGAGCCTTCCCTGCCATCTTGGGTCATGAAGGAGCTGGCATAGTGGCCGAGGTTGGCAAGGGTGTTAAAAGTTTAAAGCCTGGGGATCATGTCATACCTCTCTATACAGCGGAATGCGGTGAGTGCGAGTTTTGTCTCCATCCAAAGACTAATTTATGTCAAGCAATTAGAGAAACACAAGGTAAAGGCATCATGCCTGACGGCACAAGCAGATTCTCGCTTGATGGTAAGCCTATTCTCCACTATATGGGATGCTCTACATTTTCTAACTACTCTGTGCTTCCTGAAATTTCTTTAGCAAAAGTTAGAAAGGATGCTCCATTTGACAAGATTTGTTATATCGGTTGTGGTGTAACTACAGGTATAGGGGCTGTAGCTTTCACTATGGGTGTTGAGGCAGGATCCACAGTAGCAATATTTGGATTAGGTGGCATTGGTCTCAATGTTATTCAAGGGGCGAAGATGGTTGGCGCATCAAGAATCATCGGCATAGACCTAAATGATTCTCGTGCCTCCATCGCTACCAAATTTGGTATGACCGATTTTATCAATCCTAATAATATCGATAATGTGGTCGATCATATTATTGAGATGACAGGTGGAGGAGTAGATTATAGCTTTGAATGTATCGGCAACGTTGATGTGATGAGGCAAGCGCTTGAGTGCTGCCATAAAGGTTGGGGAGAAAGCTGTATTATTGGAGTAGCAGGCGCTGGCCAAGAAATTTCAACAAGACCATTTCAGCTTGTTACGGGCCGCTCATGGAGAGGAACAGCCTTTGGAGGCGCAAGCGGACGAACAGACGTCCCAAGAATAGTTGATTGGTATATGGACGGAAAGATTAACATTGATGATCTAATTACTCATAAAATGCCCTTAGAAGATATCAACAAAGCATTTGATCTTATGCATCAAGGGAAAAGCATTCGCTCAGTAATAGAGTTCTAACTATTCAATAATTCTTTAAAAAAATCATATCCTTAAAAATTTTTTAAGCAATTATTTTTTATCATTTTTAATTATGCATAAATATTCACCGATTTTTATTTATGTTGGGTATGCTGTCTTTATGAAAAATAATATTATTTCAGCCATCGGAGCTTTTATATGCGTTTCAGCGCTTGCTTATTTAAATTCATTAAATGCTGGCAATCTATGGCTTATACCTCCGTTTGGAGCAAGCATGGTGTTGGTTATGGCGGCTCATGAAAGTCCCTTGGCGCATCCCAAGAATGTTTTATTTGGTCATATAATTTCAGCTTTTTCTGGAGTTTTTGTATTCGCAGTGTTTGGGATTTCTTATCTTAGTGTGGGCCTTGGAGTTGGATTGGCAATATTTCTTATGATGACCACTAAGACTGTTCACCCGCCAGCTGGCGCCAATCCCATTATTGCAATTCTTGGTTCAAAAGGCGCAGAATTCATCATTATGCCGGTTGCAATCGGAGCTATATTTATTATTATTTTTGCAATAATTTTTAATCAATTAATGCAAAGGAAGTATTTTACTTTTAAAGATTTAAAGCATTAAACTAGACGGTAAAAATTTGACTGGAATCATTGATATGGTTAATTTTGAAGAAAATAGTGATTTAAAGAATTTTATTTCAGGATTTTCAATTGAGGTACTGCCCAAATCAGCATCTAAGATCAAATCTTTTGCTGAGATATTGCCAAAACAAACAAGAGTTTATATTGCGCATCTCGCTGAAGAAGACATTAATGCAATGGTTGCAACAGCCAAAAGACTGAGCGACGAGGGCTTCACCGTCATGCCGCATTTCCCTGCTAGAATTATTCAAGATAATTCCATGCTTCATGATTGGATTTCTATGTATCAAAATGAAGCTGGAGTAGAGGAAGCGCTTCTATTGGCAGGCGGTTTAAAGAGACCGGTAGGAGACTTTGACTCTTCAATTCAATTAATTGAATCAGGTTTATTTGATAAAGCTGGATTCAAAAGGCTCCATATAGCTGGACATCCAGAAGGTAATAAAGACATAGATCCTAACGGTGGAATAAAAAATGTTTCTGAGGCTCTATCATGGAAGCAAGAATTTTCTAAGAGGACGGATGCCGCTATGGCTATTACGACTCAATTTTGTTTTGATGCAGACGTGGTAATAAATTGGGCTGATAAAATAAAGACTGAGGGCATCGATATTCCAATCCATATTGGAATTGCTGGACCTGCTAAGCTTCAAACATTAATTAAATTTTCAGTCGAATGCGGCATAGGTGCCTCAATGAAAGTTCTTACAAATAGAGCCAAAGACTTAACAAAACTTTTATTACCATATCAGCCAACACAAATACTTAATGATCTGGCTTCATATAAGGTAAATAACCCTCAATTAAATATTGATCAGGTTCATTTCTTTCCTCTCGGCGGGATTACACAGGCTGCAAATTGGGCGTCGGATCAGTAACAACATAGAGCCTACTTTTATCAAATTTTTAAGGTAAATTTTTCTGTTTATTATTAAAAAAATGAATGCTAGCATTCTTGTATGTACAACAAAGCGAAAGTAGTTTTTAGCCCTCGCATAAGAAAATCACCGTTCTTTGAATCTACTATGAAATATGGAGCAAAAGCTTTCACTGTATACAATCATATGTATTTACCCGTCAGTTTTGAGAACACTATTACCGATTATAATAATCTATTGCAGGGTGTTCAGTTGTGGGACGTAGGGGTTGAGCGTCAAGTGCAAATTAAAGGCCCTGATGCAGCATCATTAATACAATTTCTCACACCAAGAAATATTAAAAAATGCTCGATTGGGCAGGCCATGTATGCTCCATTGTTAGATTTTCAAGGTGGTTTTCTTAATGATCCTGTGATGTTAAAGCTTGCAGAGGATTTTTATTGGCTATCTATTGCTGATGGGGACTCCTTGTTATGGGTTGAAGCTATTGCAAAAGGCTATAACTTTAATGTTGAAGTTGAAGAACCAGATGTATCGCCTTTACAAGTTCAAGGGCCTAATTCAGCAAAATTAATGACAAAAGTTTTTGGAGAATGGGTAGATGACTTGGGTTTTTATAGATTCAAAGAAGTTACTCACAATGGAATTCCAATGGTAATTGCCAGAATGGGATATAGCAGGGAGCTTTGCTATGAAATTTTTTTACTAGATTACTCCAAGGGAAATGAGTTGTGGGAGATGCTTTGGCAAGCTGGTCAAGAGTTTAATATTTCACCTGGCGGACCTAATATTATCTTTCGATTAGAAGGTGGTATATTGAGTTATTTGGCTGATTTTGACCGCACTAATAATCCTTATGAGATTGGTCTTGACTGGATGATTGATCTTGATCAAGAGGATGATTTTATCGGCAAAGAAGCTTTACGTGAAATCAGTCTGCGAGGGCCAACAAAAAAATTAATGGGAGCAGAAATCAAGGGCGATCCAATAGAAAGTTCTAATGAGGACTATCTACCTGTTCTTATTGATGGAAAGAGAGTTGGTACTATGACAGCAATGGTTTTTTCCCCAAGATTACAAAAGAATATAGCCTACGTATTTTTAGATATTGAACACGCCAAAGTTGGACAACAGATTTTAATCTCGAATTCACACCAATCTCTCGAGGCAGAAGTCGTTGACTTGCCCTGGTTTGATAGGGCAAAAAAATAGGCCGATTTTATAAAGAATCGGCCTAGATTCAATTAATCAGCAAAATCAAGACCCTTAGACTTTTGAACCTCTCTTTTGTTTGGGTTAACAGACTCTCTGAAAGGTATTTCAACAATTTCACCATCTGCTGCCACTCCAGGTGATTCAGAGTACTCATCAGGTAGCTTAACCTGAAGTTTGGTTCCAACTTCAGATGATGTCCATGGAACCCAGCCCAATGCAACATTCGTTTCAAGCTCTGGAGACCACCATGGCGAAGTGATATAACCTATGTCATTGCCATCTGTATCAGCGATTAACCAAAAATCGGGCGCATAATCTGTGATCTCTTTACCACCAAAAATTATGCCTACCATCCGCATTTTAAAAGGGAAATCTCCTGCATCAATTATATCTCTCTGCCTTTCCAGTTCCTCTTTGCCGATGTAATCAGCCTCTTTGTTTCGAGGTACCTGATAACTGAGATTAACCTGAAATGGTGATGTTTCATGATCGAGGTCTTGCCCCCAAGATAAGATGCCTGCTTGAATACGACGATGATGTGCAGGTGCAATGACCATTAATCCAAACTCTTCACCTGCCTCCAGGACTGTATTCCAGACAATTTCAGCATTTTCATGCGCATCACGTACATAAATCTCATAGCCTTTTTCACCTGTAAAGCCAGTTTGACTAATAACCACAGATGCCCCATTGATGTTGGTCTCCATTAGACCGTAGTAGGGAACCTCTCTTAATTCTTCACCAGCGAGTTTAGCCATCAGATCCTCTGATAGAGGGCCTTGGATTTGCAAAGGACAGACATCAATCTCATCAATCTTGACATCATATTTTTTTGTTACATTTACACCTTGAAGCCACAGCAAAAGATCACTATCAGAAATAGAGAACCAAAATTCATCCTCTGCTATTCGCAATAAAACAGGGTCATTCAATACACCGCCTTTTTCGTTGCACAAAATAGCGTACTTACCATTCCCAGGTTCAATTTTTGTGGCATCACGTGTAATAACATAATTTGTAAATGCTTCTGCATCAGGACCTTTAACACATATCTGTCTTTCAACAGCAACATTCCACATAGTGACTCGATTTACTAATGCCTCATATTCAACCATGGCACCACCATCTTCAGGTCTAACATATCCTCTAGGATGATAGATTCGGTTATAGACTGTTGCTCTCCAGCAACCAGCCTCATGAGATAAATGCCAAAATGGAGATTTCCTTACTCGAGTTGAGATTAATAACTCAGTAGGCGTTCGACCGCTTTGCCTTAGATTGTAAGGAACCACACGATCGCTTTGATCCACACTTGGATGATTTGGATTTTTCATTATTATACCCCCCTAAGATATATTAAGTTATTACATTGAAACTATTTAAATGCGGACCCTCTCATTTTTTGGATCATACAAGGATCCTTTGCCAGCTATTTGAACGGTCATTGGGTAGACCCCATCACCATTTTCATTAAAGTATTCTAGTAATAATGATTTGCCTGGCACCGCAAGATTTTTTGGCAGATAACCCATTACTACAAATTTTTTAATAGAGGGACAATAAGACATGCCAGTTGCATAAGATCTTCGACCTTTACTATCAATTGGCACTTCTCCAGAAGCAGGATCAATGATTGGAGAGTTTCCTACTGGATAACGCATACTGCCAGATACATTGAGATCATCTATAGTCATCGTACACAAAAGTGCGCAGGGCTCTTCTTCTCTATGGGCTAAATGGGCTGCCTTGCCAAGAAAATCTGCTTCTTTAACTAAGCGTCTTTCGATAGCAGATTCGCAAGCATTGTAATCAGTTTCAAGGTCTGCTCCTTGAAGTCTAAAACTTTTTTCAAGACGTCGGCTATTTGCATAAGTTTCAATACCAACTGGAACGACTCCAACCTCCAGCAATGAATCATAAAGGGCAAGACCCTCTTCACTATCGTTATTTAAATAAATCTCCCAGCCACTTTCTCCAACGTAGGAGATGCGTGATGCCCATACATCAATCTTTTTTCCTTCAGACAAATTGAGTGTAAGGTTTTTTGCAGCTGCAAAAGGGAAGTTTTCTATAGAAAGTTCGTTAGGATCAATGAAATTACCTAGAGCATTTTTTGCCTGAGGCCCCCATAATCCAAGTGTTGCTATGTCATGAGTTCGAATCTTAATATCAGCATCTAATCCATTATCATCTCGATAGTTGCGCAAAGTTACCCAGTCTCGATTGCCATCAGCACCGCCGGTTACAACGCGATAACGATCTTTGCTTAAACGAGAGATAGTCAAGTCTGCATGCACACCACCATCTTCATCTAGGAAGTTGGTATAAATCATTCGACCTTCAGATGTGTCACCACCAACTTTTGCCAGGGACAAATATTCAAGCATTCGCTCAGCATCCTTGCCTTCGATATCCATAATAGGAAAGTGAGATAGATTGATCATGCCAACAGAATCACTCATGGCAAGATGTTCTGCATTAGCAATTTCATATGGCACATGTCTTCGATCCCATTCATTATCCCTAACAGGAATTTCTTTGAAATAATTTTCTAGTTTTTGTTGATTACTTCCATAAGCCAAAGCTCTTTCCCAACCAGCCACCTCATTATCAAAGAATCCACCAAGCTCCTTTTCTCTTTGATAAAAGGGACTTACATACAACTCTCTGTGGCTTATATATGGTTCTCTGGGATGAACAGCAGGAGTATAAATGGTTTGAGCATTTTCAAAAGATCGTGTTTTTACAAAAGCCTTTTCTTTTTGTGCAGGGTAGAATCTTGCAATATCAAAAGAGTGCATATCTATTTGAGTTTTGCCATGAATCATTGATTCAGCAAGCAGTCTTGCACACCCAGGACCATCTTTAACCCAAACTGCTTCACATAACCAGAAGCCTCTTACTTCAGGGCTTTCGCCAATCAAAGAGCCCGCATCAGGAGTGACAGACAAAAGACCATTGAATGAACTTTTTTCATCCCAGCCCAATTCATTGAGAATAGGTGTGGTTTCAAATGCCTTTTCAAGAGGCTCTGCCACTTCTTCAAGATCGAGATATCTCATTGAGTCAGAGACCATCGTTTTTTCTGGATTACCAATATCTTCAGGTTCAACCAATCTTGGTTCTTTGTCTTCATAATATCCCCACTCAAGCATGCCTCCATGCAATCTGCCAGTGTCTCTCACATATGCCGAGTTACCTTGATCACGAAGCAGGGGATACACAAGCAGCTCCTCTGTTCCTTGAATTTCTGGGAGAGGACCAAAAAATAGCAAAGGATGTTCAACAGGCATTAAGGGTACTGGAACCCCAGCTTTTTTACCCATTAAGGGCCCCCATATTCCAGATGTTATAACAACTTTATTGGTTTTGATTGTTCCCTTATCAGTCTTTACCCCAGTAATACGACCGTTTTCAACATCAAAATCTATGGCTGGTGTATCAGTGAATGTAGAGAGCGCACCTTTTTCTTTAGCAGTCTCCACCGCAAAGTTAACAACATCTTGTGAGCGGGGTGTGACTAGTCCAGCATCTGGGTCCCACATAGCTCCTCTAATGGACTCTTCATCAAGCAGTGGAAATTTTTCTTTAGCTTCAGCGGCAGAAATTAACCTTATGTTAGTCCCAAAAGCTTTTCCTGATTCGACCTTACGCTTTAGTTCCTCCCAGCGTGCATCATCATCTTTGCGACAGATTTCCAAACCACCTTTTTTCAAAAAAAAACCATTGTCTTCATAAAACTTTCTACTAAAGTTTGTTGCCCAACAGCCTAGTTTGTCGTGAGTGGTGTTATAGACAAAGTCAGAAGCGTGAGCAGTTGATGCAATGTCTGAAGGAATAATGGTAGATTTTTCTAGACCTACAATATTTTTTTGTCCTAGCTCAGCAAGCCAGTAGGCAACCATTGATCCAACGATACCCCCAACACCGACGATAACTATTTCTGCTTCAGATGGAAATTTAGAGGAATATTGCGTCATGAAAAAGTCCTTAAATATTTATTATTTTCTTATAGACTTTTTTGATAATAAGCCCAGAAAATATAACTGTCCATTGTTTTTTTTGGTGTTTTTTTTAGTATTTTTTTAGTTCTTCTTTTGTATAAAATTTATACATTTTTTATAGAACAATAATAGTTAAAAAAATTTACTTTTAGAGCAAAATTTTGAATTGATGAGCGATTAATTTTTAGTTTTCTAAAAGTATTTTTGAGGCTAATTGTGTGTCCATATACTCTTTCAATTCAATAATTTTTCCATTTTTTATCTTAAATAAAAAATGATAAAAATTATTATAAGGTTTGCCGGAGACATGAATAGCATCTCCTGCTACCTCAACGGCAACTCTCTCATTTTCAGCCGTAATACCAGTAATTTTGAATTCTATACCATTTGGAAATGCTTGCAGAATACCTTCGGCAAAACTTATGATTTCTTTTTTGGTTCTAGTGCCTCCAATTTCATTTTCACCTGCAGTCCAGATAATTGAATCATCATTATAAAAATCTAAGTATGTGTCTGACCCAGAGCTTAAGACTTCAAAAAATTTAATTGCAATCTGTTTATTTTTTTCAGACTCAGAAATCATTTATTAAGATCTTTCAGAAGACTTCTTGCAGCAAATGAAACCAAAATTGCAAAGGGAACTCCGGTGACTATGACCGAAGTTTGAAGAGCGCCTATACCACCCCCAGCTAGAAGAACAATGGAAATTACACCTAGTGATAAAGCCCAAATAACTCTTAAAATCATAGGCGGCTCATCTTTAAAGTTTTCTTTTTTTGCCGCAGTTAACATTGAAGTAACTAATGCCCCTGAATCAGATGAGGTAACAAAAAAAGTTAATATTATTACAATCGCTAGCCACATAATTATCTGAGAAAATGGGAATTGCTCCAGAAAAATAAATAAGGAAATAGCTATATCGCTGTTAATAGCAGCGCTAAGAGATGTTGGTTCTATAAACTCTTGATAGATCGCAGCATTGCCAAATACACCCATCCATATAAAAACAATAAAAGTTGGGACAAGCACAGCCCCTATGAGGAACTCTTGAATCGATCTGCCATAAGATATTCTTGCAATAAATAACCCTACAAATGGAGACCAAGCAAACCACCATGAGTAATAATAAAGAGTCCATGCATTTTGCCAAGAAGAATTTGAATAACCTTGAGTGTTTGTGGACAGGCTTAATAATTTTTGAATATAAGAGCCTAAATTTTGAACAAGGCCGTCCAAAATATAGCTTGTTGGGCCAGCAAGAAAGATAAATGAAAGAAAAATAATACACAACACAATGTTTATTTGAGACAAGATTTTAATCCCCACCTTCAAACCTAAAACAACGCTTGCTAACCCCAGGAGTGTTATAAAAATTATAATTCCAACAGTGTTAACAAAACTACCTTCAATCACTCCCATGTAACTCAGACCAGAGTTAATTTGATTTGCTCCTAGCCCCAGTGATGTGGCTATACCAAATATTGTTGCAATAATTGCTAGCACATCTAAGGACACTCTTCCCCATATATTTTTTGTTAATGGGCCCGAGAAAAAAGAACTTACGCGGAAGGGTAGTTTGTTGTTGTAAGCAAAATATGCAAAACATAATCCAACAACACCATAAATAGCCCAACCATGAAATCCCCAATGCAAATAAGCAAGATTCATCGAAAGATTTGCTTTATCCGCAAAAGAAGAACCTTCTTTGTGGAGTATATCGGAGCTGAGATGCATGATAGGTTCAGCCACACCATAAAACAATAATCCAACACCAAGGCCTGCACTAAATAGCATAGCGATCCAATTCACTCGAGAGAACTCTGGTTTAGCTTCTGGCCCACCGAGGACAAGTGTCTTATGTTTACTGAAAGCCAAATAAATAACAAAAACTAAAAAGCCATTGGTAAGCAAGATAATTAACCAACCTAAGCTATCTGAAATTTGAGTTTGAATATCAGCAAACAACTGATCAGCTTCCTTTAGATTAGAAAGCGTAATAAAAATAAAGGCAGCTATTAAAAATACAGAAAATAAAAAACGTTTGGGAGCTATTTTTTTAAACATTAAGTTAAATAAATTTATTTTTTGGTGAAATGTAATTGGCTAAGTGTAGGGCAATTTAAAAAAATTTGAAATTTTTAGTTTTTTCAATTTTGCTCTTTACAAATTCTTTTATTTTGTTCTAATTACTGTATTCGTGATTTGATCCTATTGCAGCGAATTTAAAGAATTGCTAAAACGGAATTTATTCCCAGGATTTAATATTAACCGAGTACTGATTTACAGCATTTAATGCAGTTATTCTGAAAATAAAGCATGTTTTTTCTATATTTACTTAAAATTCTTACATTCATTTGTTATGGTTTTAGCATGTCTTTAGAAAACTTAAGCCTTGGCTTAAGCAAAAATCATTATGGAAGAGCGTTCTACACTCGCTTTCTGCATGGAAATCTACTTTAAATAAATAAAATTCATCCCTTAGGGAGGGAACTATGATAAATACCATTAAAAAAAGTAACGTCATCAAGAATATTCAAAAGACCTTTAGACATAAAGCTTTTGATAATCTCGGTAACAAAGTTATTTCTGCAATATCTGCTTTTGCTATTATCAATGCATCTGCATACAGCGGAAATGTAGGAGCTCAAACGCAGGCAACTTTTGAAGAAGTTGTTGTTACTGCTCGTAAGAAAGAAGAGGGCTTACAAAGCGTTCCACTTTCTGTCAGCGCGTTAGGTGAAGAAACCCTTGAAGAGAAAGGTATCAACGTCTTTGAGGATTATTTGCTGCAACTACCTGGTGTTACAGCAGGTGGATCGGGCCCTGGACAAAGCACGATATATATTAGAGGCCTTGCTTCAACGACCCCTAACGCAACCACATCTGGTGTCGGAGGTTTAGCTCCTAATGTATCTTTCTATCTTGATGAGCAGCCCCTTGCATATCCTGGAAGAAATCTAGATGTTTATGCAGCTGATGTATCTCGTATAGAGGTTCTATCTGGTCCTCAAGGAACTCTATTTGGCGCGAGCTCACAAGCTGGTGTTGTTCGCATGATTACTAACAAGCCTGTCATAGGTGAGTCAGCTAGTAGTTTGGAGGTTGAAGTAAGAAACATGTCAGAAGGTAGTCTTGGAGATAAATTTGAATACATGTCTAACATACCCCTTAGTGATACTTCAGCTCTAAGGTTTGTAGCATACAG
>Ga0222719_10001720_pt1 | contig 20784 bp, 17 predicted proteins | sample C33_34DmetaG_FD_165039 | JGI IMG/M metagenome (GOLD analysis project Ga0222719, IMG submission 165039) | Estuarine water microbial communities from San Francisco Bay, California, United States - C33_34D | ecosystem: Environmental > Aquatic > Marine > Unclassified | place: USA: California... | reverse complement strand
TTTTTCATCTTGCCCCAAATAAAAATCAGAATATTTATTCTCAAAGTCTTTAATTGAAATAATAAAAGGTATTAAACCTATCATAAATATTATTCCTATATGAACAAAAAATCTTGAATTATTATTATTTGATTCATTATAAAAGTAATAAAATGTTGATTTTAATGATGTAGGTGTTTTTGAAATATTTACAATAGAAAATATAATTAAAAATATTATTAAGTAAATAAAAATATAAAATCCTAATCCTGTTTCTATTGATTTAATAATATCAATATGAATTAACCATAATATTAAATATAAACTTATAAATCTAATTACGTATGTTATTATTATAAATAATATTATATCTTGATTATTTATTTTTGAATCTGAATAAAATTCATTATTTTGTATTTTATATATATATTCTCTTAATTGATCAATACTAATATTATTAATATCTTCATTATATCCAACATCATCTAAAAATGCTTTATATTTATCATCAATAGGTTCTTTATATCCTTGTTGTAAATTTTCTTTATTTTTTTGTTGAAAATCATTTAATCTATCATTTTTTAAATTTTTAATTTCATCTTGAATTTCCGTTTCAATATCTGTTAAAATTTGATCGTTAATGTTATCTAAGTCTTTATCTTTATTTTTTAATTCATCTTGACCTAAACCTCCTCCGATTAAACTATGATTTTCAGGTACAATGGGTGGAATTTTAGGTTGGTTTGGTGGTTTTGGTGATTTTGGTGCTCGGATTGGTGCTGGGATTGGTGCTCGGTTTGGTGCTGCTAGTGTTCGGAATGGTGCTGCTGGTGCTGGTGCTGGTGCTGGTGCTGGTGCTGGTGCTGGTGCTGGTGCTTGTGCTGGTGCTTGTGCTGCCTCTGGTGCTGCCCCCAGCAAATTAGGACGAGTTCGGCTCCTATTTGCTTTGGGGGGAAAGGGGATAGGTGGGTATTTAATTTCTTGATCTGGGACATTACTTAAAGAATCTAACTTTAATCGAATCTGACGCGCTGATCTATTTGATGTATTTGGTGTATTTGATATTTTTTCGTTAATATATTTTATAATTTCATCTTTGATTGATTCATTAGCGCAACATATTTTTATTTTTTTTAGCAATTTTTCTGTTGTTTTTTCTTGTTTTCCACTTTTATTAACTAAATTATTAAAAAAGTTATATAGTATATAACCTGTAATTTCTATAACTTCATGTTCACCCCTAAATATATCAGAAGAGATCAAAGGAATTCTAAATTCGTTAAATTTGTCTATGTTTTCTTCGAAACTGTTAAAAATTTTTATGTAAACTTTATTTAATTCAATATAAAAATCATATTCATCTTGTATTTTTGTACCGTTAGGTCCTGCAATACTTAATATACCAACTTTTTTATCAGTATTTTTAATGTTATATTCTATAATTTCATTAAATTTGTTCGTTTTAATATAGTGGTTAGTTATTTTAGCTAATACTGTAGCATATTGTTTATTAAATTCTAATGTTTCATTCCCCACTTCTTTTAGTTTTTTTTTAAAAATCCTAAGTAATTCTGTATCATCTTCATATTCATCTATAAATTTAATTTTTTCATATATTACCTTAGATAATCCATCAACATCTCCATCATTCATTTTGTTACCGTTTTCAACTTTATCATTTGCTGGATCTACATAACAAATATTTTCTTCCATATTACCATATTCTTTATTTTTTTTATTAAATATATTTTTGTCATTAATAATTATTGATAAATAATCTTTAAGTTGTTGTGCTGATGATTTTGAAACTGATGGCACAGATGATAGTGTTTCATTTTCTTTAAGTTGTTTTGCTGATGATTTTGAAACTGATGGCACAGATGATAGTGTTTCATTTTTTTCTTTAATTTTTTTTATAATTTTATTCTTGATTGATTCATTAGCGCAACATATTTTTATTTTATTTAGCAATTTTAGTGCTGTTTCATAATTTTCCTTTTCTGTGTTTAGATCATTTTTGAATACCATATTATATGCAGTATCATATAGTATATTAGTTGTTATCTGTACAAAGTCAGATTGCATAGTAGTATCTTTTATTTTTTCAACAATTTTATCAGAGATAATAGGAATCCTATATTCTTTAAAAGAATTATTTTTATTTGATAATTCAATTTTTTCAAAAATTGTTGTGTAAAATAACTCTAAATTGTCATAAAATGAGTCAGTACTATCGTAAGGATCTTGAATACTTAATATACCAACATTATTACCAGTTTTTTTAATTTTATATTTTATAATTTCATTAAATTTATTATTTTTCTGATTTGTGAGAGTTATTTTAGCTAATACTGTAGCATATTGTTTATTAAATTCAGTGTTATAAGTATTATCATCAATTTCAAATAAAGGGTTCTCCACCTTCCTAATTTTATTTAGTTTTTCTTTAAAAATATCAGATAATTGTATATTTTTTTCATCTTCATCTTCATCTATAGATGTAATTTGTTCATATATATTTTTAGATAATTCGCTAATACCACTATTACCACCATTATTTGTGTTACCTTCTGCAGTTGTTTTACTTACAAGATCTACATAACAAATATTATCTTCAATATCACCATATTCTTTATCTTTTTTCATAAATATATTATTGAGATTAACACTTTTTGATAAATTATCATTAAAATCTTTAATTTTTTCTTTTTCAATTGGTGATTGTTGTTCTTTTGATGTATCATTAAAATTTTTAATTTTATCTTCTGATATTGGTGATTGTTGTTCTTGTGATGTATTTGTTTTTGTTTGTGTTTTAGATTTAAATGATTCTTTTTTAAAATTTATTTGTTTTGGTGTTTTATATTCATCAATTTTTTCTATTAAAATTTTTAAATTTTCTTGATTATTTTCTTTATTATATGTGTTATATAAATCAATAATGTTTGATAATTTAGAATTAGAATCAGCAGTTAGATGTTGAATTTGTTCTAAAATCGTTTTAATTTCTTTTTTTAATAAATTAATATTATTAGTATTTAAATAATATATTTTATCTAATATAAGAATTAAATCTGATAATTGGAACTCATAACCATTTAAAAAATTTTTTAAATCTTTTAATTCTTTTTTTATATTTGAAATAATTTCGTTTATTTTAGTTATATATTTTTTTTTATTTGTATCTGATAATGATATTGATATTCCATGTAAATTAATTAATATTTTATTTAAAATTTGTTTAAGTAAATTAAAAAAATTTTGATTAATTTCAGATTTTTCTGTAATTTCTTTCATTTTAATAATAGGGTTTTCACTATCTTTAGATAATGGGGATCCTCCTATTTTTTCTAAATTATTATGATTTAAAATAATATCTATTATTTCAGATATTTTTGAATCAAATAATATATCATTCTTTTCGTCTACTTCATTTATTTTTGATAATAAAGATTGTTTGTTAAATATACTTTTAATTTTATCAAGAATTGTTTTTTTTATATTTTCTAAATTTGATGTAGATGTAGATGTAGATGTAGATGTAGATGTAGATGTAATTTTTTGTTCTAATTCTTCTAATTTATTTTTAAACTCTATTTTTAATTTATCTTCTGTATTTGTTGTTGTATCTAATATGGATTGAATATTGATATCATCACCATCATCATTAAATTTAGTTTCTAAATAAGTCTTATTAAAATATATGTTAATAATATTAATTATTTTTGAATTATCAAATTTTAATTTGTCTAAAAAATTAATATTTTTTTTTAATGTTATGATAAATTGTTTTAAAGTTTGTAAATCTTTAATATTATTAATAGTATTAATATTATATATATTAAAATCTAAATTTAAATCTAATAAATCAATCTTAGGATTTGATGTATTATCAATAATAAGTTCATTAATAATTCTTTTAATATTGTTAATAATAGTTTTTTTATCTTTAATTTGATCAGAATATTTTAATTTATTGAGTATATTAAACAGTTTTGTTATATTTTGATTATCAGAAACTTGTAATATATTAGAAATTTTGTTTCTTTGAATTAAATCTTGACCACCTTTTTTATTTTTGATTTTAGTCATTTAATATTTAAATTAATGTTATATATTTTTTAGATAAATATCAGTAATAATAATAATAATAATTGAAATAGTAATTAAGATTAAGATTAAATTATTAATATTATAATAATATTGTTTAAAATAAGAATACATAATTATAGAAATTATTAAAGTAGTAATAATAATAAAAGTAAATAAATTAGTTATTTTATTATATATTTGTTCTTCATCTTTTTTAATAGAATGTTTTTTAGTATCTTCATCTTTTTTTAATGTAGTATTAAGATAACTTATAGGATAATATTTAGTTGAAATATTATTAATAATATAATTTTTTACATCTTTCGTGTATTTTGTTGTTTTTTTTTCTTTAACTGCCTGGTCAACTGCCTCGTCAACTGCCTCGTCAGTGTTATCTAAATCTGTTTTAAATAAATTAATTTTTGTATCATGAGAAGTATCATAATTACCAATTAAAATAAACAATTGATTGTTGGGTAAATGAAAATCTTTAAAATTAAAGTGTTCAAAATCATTATTAATTTGTTTACAATTTTTTTTAATTATATTATGAAAATCATTTTTAGGTTTAAAATATTTGTTATCAAGAATAATATAGTTATTTGGTGTAAAATCCGTAATTCCTAAAGCGTTCCACTCCTCTGGAATTAATATAATATCATTAAGAATAAATTTAGATTTTAAAAGTGTAATTAATGATTCTTTTTTATCAGTATCAGTATCAGTATTAGTATATTCAGTTAATTCATTTAGATCTGTAATTTGTTCCCATTTTAAATTATCTATAGATTTAGATTTAAAATATTTGTTATCAATATTAATATAGTTATTTGGTGTAAAATCCGTAATTCCTAAAGCGTTCCACTCCGCTGGAATTAATATAATATCATTAGGAATAAATTTAGATTTTAAAAGGTTAATTAATAATTCTTTTTTATCAGTATCAGTATTAGTATATTCAGTTAATCCATTTTGATCTGTAATTTGTTCCCATTTTGAATTATCTGTAGATTCAAAAAAATTGATATTTTTATCATATAGATAACTTTTATAATCATAAGAATCTTGAGTAAAATCAATATAATTTTTATAACCTTTATATAAGCCTCCAGTAATAAATAATAAAATAGTAAATATTAAAAACATAGTTAAAATATTTAGTATATACTCAAATTCATAACTATTATTTTTTGTTTTAATTATTATTAGTATTGCAATAGTAGAAACAATAAACAAAACATAAAATGTAGTTGTAAAATCGTCAATAAAATTTCTATCATTAATATCATCATTTATATGGTGTGTTTTAATACCAAAAAATCCATCATAATTATATAAAGTGTTATTAAATTTTGAATAATAATGTATAATAAAGATAAATGTAATAATAAAGATTAAAATAAATAAATGTACAAATGTTTTTATTAAATTAGAATATTCATATGAATCATCACTTAACAATTTAAAAATTGAAAAAATAATACCAAAAAAATATAATAATAAATTCATAATAATATCAAGATTAATTTTTTTTTTATTAGTAAAATTTTTAGTATCTGGATCTTCATTATAAGATATATAATTATAAATAAAATTAATAATAATTAAAATAATTATTAAAATAAACATATAATAAGCAATTATTTTTTTATATTTTAATGAAAGTAAAAAACCTAATATTAGAAAATTAAATAGAATATTAAACCAGACATCACGATTTTTATTAAGAATATTGTTATTGTTATCTAAATATGAAAATTTTAATAATAAAAATATTATGTATATAAGTATTATTAAATTATAAAAGTGTACAGTTTGAATATAATCATATAATTTTTGAATATCATCATGAATATTTAAATCATCTTTTTTATCAAAAAGAATATAAGAATAAATAAGAACTAAAATAACAAATATAATAATAGTAATAATATATGTAGATTTTTCTGTAGTATTATGTTTTAATAATATAGGTTTAAGGTTATTAATTTCTTCGATTTTATTTTTATCACATGATTTAATATAACCAGTATATTGTGAATATGATGTAAAATACTGATAAAATGAAACAAGAGAATAGATATAATATATTAACCATATATAAATAATAAAGAAAATTAAAATTTGAAACAGTTTTTTATCATAATTTAATCCATTATAAAAGTCAGTATCAAATATAGTATCAAATTTATTTTTCATACCTAATAATTTTTTATTTAGTGGATCATCCATTTTAATAGTTATATATTTTGTTTATTATAACTATTAAAATTATTATAATAAAAAATTTATAAGAAGTTAAAAAAGATAAATATTTTTCTCTATCAATATAAAGTAATAAAAATATAATAATAATAATAGAAATAAGTATTAAATCTGATAAATAAAAGAATGAAATTTTTTTACCATAAAATAATTCTAAAAAGTTTCTATCATAAAATGTATTATCAATATGTTGTTTAATATCATCATAATCAATTGTAAATATGATTTCATCATTATTAAGAATAAATTTAGATTTTAAAAGGGTAATTAATGATTCTTTTTTATCAGTATCAGTATTAGTATATTCAGTTAATTCAGTTAATTCATTTTGATCTGTAATTTGTTCCCATTTTAAATTATCTGTAGATTTAGATTTAAAATATTTGTTATCAAGAGTAATATAGTTATTTGGTGTAAAATCCGTAATTCCTAAAGTGTTCCACTCCGCTGGAATTAATATAATATCATTAAGAATAAATTTAGATTTTAAAAGTGTAATTAATGATTCTTTTTTATCAATATTAGTATATTCAGTTAATTCATTTAGATCTGTAATTTGTTCCCAATTTAAATTATTTGTAGATTTAGATTTAAAATATTTGCCATCAACAGTAATATAGTTAATTGGTGTAAAATCCGTAATTCCTAAAGTGTTCCACTCCTCTGGAGTTAATATTATAATATTAAGAAAAAAAGTATAATTAAATATATTTTGTTCAGGATCTTTTCTATTATAATTAATATATTTAAATAATTCTTCATCTTTTATATCAATATGATTATTAATATCAATTTTATATATATTATTAATTATATCATTATAAATTTTAATTAAATTTATAATATAATTAATATTATCTTTATTAATTTTATAATAATAATAATCAATGTCATTTACCGGAATATAATTTATGTTATCAATAGTTATATAATTGTTTATATTATTAATTGATTTTAAATCAAAATATTTAAAATCATTATTATCAAATTTTATTTCATCACCACTTTTTTTTTCTTTAATTTCATTAATATCATTTGAATCTAAAATAATTTGATGATAAGTATCATCGATAGATGATGGAAGAGTTTCTTTTTTATATATTTTAGAAAATCTAAAAATATAATAGTTACTATCTATTTTAGATAAATTATTAAAAATATGATAATATTTATTAATATTTGTATAAATAGAATTAACTTTATTTTTGTTAGTATAATTTTCATAAAATTGTATAATTTTATTAATATCATCCTTTGAATCTAATTTATTTAAATTATGAATAATTATTATAGATATAATTAAAATAGTAATTAAAGAAAGTATAATTAACAAATTTTTTTTCTTAATTATATCTTCTTTAAATAAATAATAAATTATAAATAAAAATATTAAACTAAAAAATATTATACATATTAAAGAATTTTTAATTTGAGATTTATAATCTTTAATAAATGTATAAAAGTAATAAAGATGTGATTTATTACATTTTTTATGAATATTAAAATTGATATTAAATAAAGTAATATAATAATAATATGAAAGATAACAAATAAATATAATAAAAGTTAAAATAATTTGAATATGTTGTTTTAAAAAAGCAATACTTTTATCTTCTATATCTTCCATATTTTAATTATTGTTAATAATTTTAATTATTAATATAATTAATAATAAATATAATAGTAATAATAGAAATAATTAAAGAAATAAAAAACATAATGGTTGAATATGTAATATCAAAATTATAGTCATCATAAGAGAAATTAAAATCTGTTTCAAAATCTTGTTGAATTATATTCCAATTAATATTATTATTATTATCATCAGTAATAAAATCTGGTGGTATAATATCATGAATAGTTTTAAAATTATTATAAACAAATTCATTAAATTTGATATTATCACATAAAAAGCCAATAAAAGTGTCTTGTGAATTAATGGGATCTTTAAGATAATTTTTGATTTTATTATCAATATTAAAATTATAATTAGAAGTATCATGAACTTCAATATAAGTATGTTGTATATATTTGGATAAAAAGAAAGTAAAAATAATTTTTTTAACTTAAATTTTATTATCATAATAATTAATAAAAATATTTTGATTATAATTTTGTTTAATATATTCTGAAAGTTTATCTGATATAGATGAATTAAGAATATTTTTGGTAATGTTATCATTTTTAATAAAATATTCATTAACTAATACATCAAAATCCTGTGATTTAATGTAAATTTTATTAATTTTATTATAAATAATAGTATTAAATGCAATATTATTAATATACCATAAAATGATAGTAATAATAGTAATATATAAAACAATTTTAAAAAGAGTAAAATTATCAGGTAAATTATCATGAAATTTTTGATCAAGAGGGATAGAAAGAACTAAACTTAAAGAATAATATATAAATGAAATAAATAGTAAAAGTAATAAAAAGAATGATAAAATTAATAAAATATTAAAAGAATTATAATAAAATAGGTCATTATAAAAAATGTATGAAAAATTAATATTATTAGTATTATGGAATAAATAGTTAATAAAGTGGTATTTATATAATTTAAATAAAGGAACATTAGAAATATTATTCCAAGAATTATCAGAAAGTTTATTAAAAAAAATGTGTAATGGTAATATAATAATAAAAAATAATAATAAAATAATAAAAAATAGAATAAGCATAAATATAATAGTAATAATAATATAAATAAATAAAGTTTTAATATTATCTTTTAAAATTTGGTCATCAAGGATATGTATAGGATCCTGTTGTGGTTGATTATTTAATTGTGTATTATCAAGTTCTTGCTCCGAACCGGTAATGCGTTGTTCGGTTACGGGAATGTTTTTTCGATCATTTCTGTTTAATGACATCTGTTGTGGTTCATTAGGTTTTAAATATTGTTGATTTTTACCTTCTAAAAAATTGTTTGTTTTCTTTTTTAGAAATTTACCAGTTTCAGTTTTTAAAAGATCTTCTGTTTTCTTTTTTAGAAATTGAGAAGTTTTGCCTTTTAAAAGAGAATCAGTAAATTTTTTTTTTAGTTTAGATGCTTCATTTTTAGAATTCATTTTTTTGTTATTTTATTTTATAATTGATATAATAATTAGAATATTTAATTAGAAGTGTTATAATAATAAATAATTGAAATTAAAATAATAGATAAAATAATAATAATAATATTAGGATCTCTGCTAATAAGTATAAATATAATAAAAAATAGTATTAAAAATATAAAAATCTTAATAAAAATATTATTAATAAAATAAAATATAAATAGAATAAATAATAATAATAAAAATAATATGGTAATAATATCAGTATAATAAATATAATTAGTAATATTAAATTTAGTTTTTAATTTAAAAAGTAAATTATTAAATAAGTTAATATCATTACTAATATTTTCTTTAATTTTATGAGTAATATTTAATTTATTTTTGAGTTTATTAAGAGTATTTTCAAATGTTGAAGAAAATAGTTTAGTAGAATTATGTGTCATAAGATAGAAAGAATTATTGTAATTATTTTTAAAAAACATATTAATTAATTTATTATTTTTATTATATAGATTATCATAATCAATTAATAAATAAGTAAAAATAGCTTTTTTTTGTAAAAATTCAATAGAGATATTAGTATTAGTAGGATATAATGATTTAATATCATTATTAATTTCTATATCATTATAATATTGAATAAATTGGTTAAAATCTTTTTTTTTAATGATATAATCATTAATAGAAAAAAGGTTATTATAGTCTAAAGGTTTATTAGTAATATTATCAAATATGGATAATTGTAAATATTTTTTATCAATATAAATGTTAAAAATTTCATCAGTATTTTGTAATAATATAGAAATAGTATTATAATTAACAAGTGATAATTGTAAAATATTTAAAACTAATCTAATAATAAAATATATGGTTAATATATATAAAATATGATAATAATAGTCCATTTTATTTAATAAATATAAATTAATAAATAGGTTTATATGTATAAATAATAAAAAAAATAAAAATAAAAATAAGAATAATATAGAATATGATATGAATAATAGTAAAATTATGAATAAAGTTATTAAACAGGTTTATATGTATAAATAATATAAATAATAAAAGAAATAAAAATAATATTGAATATAATATCAATAATAGTAATAATACTGGTATTACCAATTAAGTTATTAATAATGTCAGTAAATGTTTGTCCAGAATAGTATGTAAGATCTTTAGTAATAAATGAGTAATATTTAGCTTGATAATATTCAGTTAATAATATATAAAGTTGTTTATTATTATATATAGTAAATTTGGATAAAAATATAAATGTAAATATAACATTAATAAAAATATAAATTATGTATAATAATAAAATAAATAGACATAAGTAATAAAAATATATATTAATTTGAATATTTACTGGTATATCTTTGATTATATAGTTAAATATGTTTAACATTATTTAATAAATAAAAATAAAAAAATTATAATGTTTTAAGTATCCATAAAACAATTAAAATAGAAAGAGGGTATGATAATCTGAATAAGAATTCATTAGTAGAATTAAGTATAGTATCATCTAAATATGATTTAAAATAAAAGAATATAAATTTATCAATAGCAATAGCAAGTAAAATAACTAAAGCAAATAGAAATAATTTATAAACTTCATTTTTATTATTACCTAATTTTTCCCAAAAAGAAGGTTCTTGTTTGTATATAACTTTAGGTTCTTGTTGTTGATAAACATCATCAGGTACATTATAATTAGTATCAGGTGGAATTTGTGCTTGTTTTACAGGTTTATTAGATTGCATTTGTGGTGGTGATAACATATCTTGATTCATATCGCCATAAACAAGATTTAAGTCAGTTCCATCAAACATATTTAATAAGTAGTTTTCTTTTTATTATATTATAATATAATAAAGTAAAATAATGGGTATATTATTAAATAATATAATATTAACAATAATAATTTTAGTATTAATAAGTTTAATAGGAATATATATAGTATGTAAAAATATGGATAATAAAATAGAAAATTTTAAAAGTAAAAAAGAAGATGTTATAATTAAAAATTTTCTAACAGATTTAAAAACACAAACAGATGATAAAATAATAGAATATATGTCAAAACATAAAGAATATTTTAATAATAAAAAAAATATAAATAAAATAATATCAAAATTAAAAAATAAATAAAAATATAATTTATTTTTTTATTAATCAGATTCAGATTCAGATTTAGATTCAGATTTAGAATTAGATTCAGATTCAGATTCAGATTTAGATTCAGATTCGTATTCAGATTCAGATTTAGAATTATTATTAAGTTGATAATCAATTTTATATTTTAAAAAGTTTGGATTATAATTTGGATTAAGAATTGATTTATTAAATTGATTAATATCATATGCTTGATAATAATGAATATTAAAAGTAATATTATGATTAGTGCCTTTAAAATCATATAAAAATCCTTGTTGTGTTTTAAATTGTAATGTCATTTTTGAAAATTTACCAATAGGATGAAATTCTCTTAATTTAGTTTTATTAATTGATATATTTTCATCATTATAACCAATAATTCCTAATTTAAATCTGGCTAATCCTAAATTATGTTTAGAATATGATAAGGAAACAGTAGAATGATCTTCAATTTCAGGACAATTAAGTATAACATATTTTTCTCCAATAAGATCAACAATACCAGGAGAAGTAATAAAATGTTCATTTTGTTCATTATTTTGTTTACTTAAAAAAAATTTATATTTAGTAATATCATTAGAAATTTGAGGTATATATTGAAAATATTGATTTTGATTATCATTTTGTGTAAGATCAAAACCTAATGATTTATTAATAGTAGATTTATTCATATTTAAAATAAATTGATATTGTGATTTAAATTGTATTTTATTAGTTATTTCAGGAGGTGTAGATAAAGCATTAATTTTAAGATCATTTGTATATTGTTTATATAATTCATTATTAATTTGTTTAATAAGAGTAGAAATAGAATATTCTCCTTCTTTAATTTCAAATTCTTCAAATTCATCATTATTAATAGTTTGATTAATAAAATTTGAATTATTTAGTTTATTAATTTTAATAAATAATTTATTATTATATTTATCAATATTATACATAGTTTTAGGAACAGATGCATCTATAACTTCAAGACCAAAAACATTTTTGAATGGTTCATCAAATGTAATAGTATAATTATTGGGATGTCTAAAATCAAGATAATTTCTATCTTTAGAATCAATAATAAAAGAATATGATTGTTTAAAACTATTTTGTTTTAAATATTGTATATCATCAATTGACATATTATTATAAATAATAAATATATTTTTTAAATATAAGTATATATAATAAAATGAAAAATATAATATTCGTAGTGGTATTACTAATAATATTAATATTAATATATTATTATGATAATAAGATAGAAAATTTCAATGACATAAATAAATGTTATTTATATAAATTTATAGATAATGATTATTGTAAATCAAAATATGGTAATATGGGTGAATTACAATTATTATATAATATAGCAAAAATGGATGATAAAAATAAAATAAAAAATGTATTAATGAAAGTATATGATTTAAAAGAAAGACATAATTTATTTGATAGAAAATGTAAATATATATTGAATAAATTGGAAATGAAAGATGATAATTATAAAAGATATTTTAAGACAGAAGATGATGATAAATTTGGTAGTAAAAATGCAGAAGAATATTTAGGTAATTCAAAAAATTGGTTATCATGTAAAGTAAATAAATATTATAGTAAAAGTAATGATAAAATATATAGTATAAAGGATGAAAATGATGATAATTACAATATATATTTTGATAAAATGTTTGATGAAACAAAAGAAGAAATATGTAAAAATAAAGGATTTTTTATAAATGAAGGTAATAATATAAATGTGAATGATAAATTTTTAAGAATAGAATGTAAAAAATTGAATAAAAGGGTTAATTTAGAAGATTTAAAGATAGGTTTAATAAATATAAGAATATGTAAATTAGAAAATAATAAGATATTTAAAGAGTTAGATAATGGTGTATTATTTAGTGAAAATTTTTTAAGTATATCAAATGATAAATATGTAATAAAATTGGTATCAATGTTAGTGGATAAAGAAGTATATATAATAGAAAAAGATATATGTGATGATATAAAATTAAAAGAAATAATGAATATAAAATTTGATTTATCATTAATAGGTTTAAATAATATATATATAACTGATAATATATTAAATTTAGAAGATAAAATAGATAAAATTGAAAATAATATAGGAAAATTAAATGAAAGAGAAAATGGAAAAAATATAATAGATGAATTAAATATAAAAAAGGATAATTTGATAGAAGAGATAAAGGATGAAATAAATAAATGTGTAATAAATATGAAAAATAAAAAATCTTTATATAAAATATATAAATCAGATGATAAAAATTATAAATTAATAATGAGAAATTTAAATATAAAATTAGAAGAAATATATAAATATAGAGAAAATTTAAAAAATATAGATAGGAATAATAATAATTTTATAAATGAAGAAAAGAATGTAAATAAGATATGTAAATTGAATGATTATAATATATCAATAAATGATATAAATAATAAAAATAATGAATTAAAGAAATGTAAAAATAAATTGATAATGTTACCAAATAATGAAGAATATAATGAAATAATAGGTAAAATGGATGAATATGATAATATATATAATAATTTGAAAAATAAGGAAATAAAATATAAGCCATTATTAAAATTTTATGAAAAAAAGGAAGATATAAAAAAAAGAATAATATTGGAAAATAGTATATTTAATAGTGTTTATAATGGAAAAGATAGTATATGTAATTATGGAAATAATTCAAGAAAAGAAAGAGAAGATGAGATAGTAAATCAGATAGAAATAATAAATAATGATATTTTTATGGATAAAGATTTGGAACAATTTGATAATAAAAATAATATAATAGATAATAAATTATTGGAATATATATCAGAAGATAATTGTATTTATATAAAAATTTAAAATATGATATAATAAATAAAATGAGTTGTAATAGTGGATGTTCTGTTTCAAAAAATGAAAGTTCATGTCCAATGTGGATGGCAGATGGTAGAGTAACAACAGATTATAAAACAAGATGTGGTGTAAATCAAGATTTAAATAATCAATTAAATAAAAATAATATGGATTTAAGTTCTTATAATATAAGAATGTATTTACAACAAAATGCATTAAAAGAGATGGAACGTCAAAGAAATAATAGTTTGTATGATGTGGCTGATTGTGTTCCATGTAAAAATATAGTGAATAAAGATATAGTTCATCCAGAAAGATATGTAGTAAGTTGTAATGAAATATCTTGTAATAGAAAAGAAGTTAATCCGAATGGATTAGGTGATGGTAGAAATTATTAAATTGATGAACTATTTACTATTAAAACTTATACCAGAATCTGTTCTTGGTGGAGATAATTCAGAAGAATCTAAATCCTTACTTGGTAATGATGGTGTTTTATTACCGAAATTATCTTCATATGTTGCATTCATTGGATTAATATATATATTTTTTAATTGAGTATTTTTACTTTTAAAAGTATTTCTTGCTGCTGAATTTGGTAAGTTTGGTATAAAACTTTTTGTATATCTTTTATTTTCAGAAACAGACTCAAAATAATTAAGAAATTTATAATGATTAAATGCATTCCAATCTAAAACTTTATTATCATTTTTTTGCATAAAAATAATCATTGCTCTTGCTAATCCAATTAAAAAACCTTTTAATGATCCATATCCAGGTGTTCCTCTATGATGTGGATCAACCCACGAATATCCTAATTTAGCACCCCAAATATAAGTTCTATCGATTAACCATATTTGTGAATATTTTTGTGATAGTTGTCTTAAATCTTTTTTTTTAACTAATAAAGTATTAATTTTAATATTATTAGTAAAAAATAAAGATGCAGTTTGTTCATTCATAGAAACTTCAATTAATATAATTAATTTATTATAAAAATCAATTAATATTTGTTGATTACCTGATATTAAAGAATGTTTTTTATATTTTTTTTCTAGTAATTTTAATGCTTCTCCAAAATAAATCAAATTATCTCTAAGTCCATGTCCATTATATTGTGTATGTTTATATATAGTTAATTGTTTAATAAATTTTTTATAACATTTTATTTTAAATTTATCATCTACTGTTAAATTATCAAAACCCCCATTTTCTAAATTTAATGAAGATAATTTATAATAATCTAATTTATCAAAAGATATTTTTTGAATTAATAAATATAAATTATTTTTATAATCAATTTCAATAGGAATTCCTTCATTTATATATTTTTGATTAGCACGATTCCATTCGTCTTCATTATTATTTAATATCCATTTAAAATATTTATACCAAAATAATATTTTTTGATTATAATTTAATGGAGTTTCATCATTATCAATATCAAGATCAAGATCCCATTCTATTAGTGCATCATCATCATCTGGCATTTGAAGAAATTTTTGTAAGTTATTTTTAAAATGTTCTTTATTTTTATCATATTTTCTTTTATGATAATGAACACTATCATCTTTTAGTTTTGCATCATCTTTAAATAAAATAAGTTTATTAGTAAAATCAAATATTAAATAATCCTTTTTTATATTTAATTCATCTAATATAGCATATCTTTTATCTCTTAATTTATTTTCCTCTTTAATTTGTAAAATTAATTCACAAATAGTATTTAAATTATTATTATTTATTTTCATAAATTCTTCAAATTCTTTTAATTTTTCATCATATCTTTCAAAAATTAATTTATCAATTTTGTTTTTTATAATATTATTATAATGAATCAAATTTTTTTTATAAAATTTAAGTTCAAAATCATTTTTATAATTAGATTCATATGTTGTAATGTTACTAATTTTAATTTCAATTTTTTGAATTAAATCTCTAAATTTATCTTCAAAATTAATTGTTTTTTTTTTAGTTTGTGGTTTTGATTTTGATTTTTTTTTTGGCTTTTATTTTTTATTTATATTTATATTTTATATATATATATATATAAATATATTTTTTGATAAAAAATGAATTTAATTTAAAATATTAAATTAATAAAATGCCATATAATATTAAAGATGATTTATTAAAATGTAACTGTAAAAATAGTAAATTTGAACATTATTATGATCCAATAAAAAAAACTATAATATATTTTCCAAATGAATCATTTAATTTAATAAATTATCCAGAAGATAATGAAAATCAAATATATAAAAGATGTAGATATTTTTATAATGATAAATGTAAAAATAATTATTGTAATAATAAAAAATGTAATTTTTATCATATTAAAGATGATGAAAAACCTATATTTTGTAATAAAATAAATAAATATATAATAAATCAAAATATATATAATTATCATAAAAATGATAAAAATGAATTAGGATGGAATAATAGTGATTCTTATAATGAAAGAAATGAAAGAAGAATTAATTTTGAATTAAATAATTATATTATAGAAGAAAAGAAAGATATAAAATTAATTAGTAATTCAGTTAATTCTTTAAAACAATTATTAAATGATGAATCATATTTATTTGAATATAAATCTTCTGCTCCAGAATATTCTCCAAATTACAATATACCAAAATATTTTGAATCTTCTGTTCCAGAATATTCTCCAAATTACAATATACCAAAATATTTTGAATCTTCTGTTCCACAATATTCTCCAAATTACAATATACCAAAATATTTTGATGAAAAATCAAATACAGAATTAACTGTTGATAGTATTCCTTATTCCCCAACTGCACCTAAATATTGTAATGATACAGAATTAACTGTTGATAGTATTCCTTATTCCCCAACTGCACCTAAATATTGTAATGATACAGAATTATATAGATATAAAAAAAGAAAATTATATGATGTGGTTGAAGAACAACCATCATTAACTGTAGATAGTGAATGGTTTGAAAATAGAAGTAGAAAAATAAAAATTAATGATAAAGGAGTAATATATTATATAAAAAAAATAACAGGTGAAAAATCATGGATTCATCCTTATACAGGTAAAACCAATTTACCAGGTGGTTGTTTAACACCAAGTGATGCAGGTTTAATTTAATAATATTTCATAATAATAAAATTTTAAAAATTTAGTAAATTTAAATAAAAAATGTAAAATAATATTTTTTAAATATTTTATTAATTTTTGAATATTAAAATTATTAAAATCAAAATTTCTATTATAAAATTTTAATATATGAATTAATTCATTTTTGGTTAAAAAATTAAATCCAATATAATAATTTTCAAACCAATTAATAAAATTATTAATTAAGTTATTTGTATATTTAACATTAAATTTATTATTATTAAGTATTTTATTGATATTATTATTATAATAAATAGAATTGAAAATTTCTTCAAATTCAAAATTATTTTGAATATCAAAAATATTATTTAGTTTAATAACTTTATTAATTTTATTTTTATAAATATTTTGATAATAATAAAAATTAGCTTTTAACATATAAATAATATATTTATTATAATATTTATATATTATAAATAATGAACATAACAATTAATAATGATAGAGTATTAATAAAAGGAACAATTAATATTCCATATAAAAATGCAAAAATAATAGCAGCAAATCCAATTGACAAAATGATGAATTATTCTGGTAGTGGTCAACCATTTCCATCAAGTGAAATAGCATTTGAAAATACTCCAAATATTTATAAAATAAATGAAGTAACATTTAATATTGAATTTAAATATCCAAATAGTTATTATATGCCAAATGGAAGAGATAAAATTCCACCTACAATATATTTAATTGCAGATAATAAAATTATAGAAACTTATATATTACCTGATATTTTACCATTAAAAACTTTAAATTATAGAAAATCTGAATCAAAAGAAAAATATTATGGATATAAAGATGGTCATTTACCTATAGTTAATAGTTATGAAAAAATGTATGCATATAAAAAAATGAAATTTGAACATAATATTTCATAATAAATTAGCATTTTTTAATGCTAATTCAACAATATGTTTTTTTATATTTTCAGTTTCATTTGAATTAGTAATTAATTCAAATTTATTTATTTTTTTACAAAAAAATATTAAATATAAATTATCATCAGTTTTAGCAATATTTTTATAATTAATTTTATTTTTTAAATGTTCAGAATATAAAGCAGGATATTTTAAAATTTGTTTTTCATTTATAATTTTTTCAAGATTTTTAATTCTATAATTAAAAAGTTCTTTTAATGCAATATTATTATATTTTTTTTTATTTAAGATTATATCTTCATATATAATAATTAATTCAACACTTGGTTCTTCAACATATTTTTTATTTTTTAATTTTTTGTAATAATTTAAATCAAACATAATATAATATAATATTATTAATTTTTATATCATTTTTTAGATATACATCCAGATTCAGTATAATTAGATAATTTATTAGTAATTAATTTATTATTATTATTTATTGAATATCTATCAATTTCTTTTGAAACTTTAAAAATACATCTTGTAATTTTATCATTATTATTCATAATAGCTAAAAGTGGTAAAATAAGGTTAAAATCCCATTTTAAATAAAAAACATAACCTAATAATTTAATTCTATCTAAAAATGGTTTAATTTTATTTCCAATAAAAAATGAAGTTCTCATTACGATTAACGAATCAGATGGAACTATTGGTTTAAATAATTCTAATTCATTTTCATTATATTCTTTATTAAAAACTAATTTATGTAATTTTTTAAAATTATTTAAATTATTATTTATATTTTCTTTATTAAAATTATTATTTACTTTTTCAATATCATTATTAAAATTTGTTTCTAATAAATTTTTAAAAGAATATGAACCTATTGAACATTTATATTTTAACATAGTAAATAATATATTATTTGCTCTATTATCTATAATATTAAAAAAATCTTCTCTTATTGGTTCTTCAATTAATAAATCATCATCTAATTTTAAAATATAATCAAAATCAATTGCTATTTTTTCCCAAAAATCAAATAACCAAAAATGATTTAATTTTCTTTGATATATAGTTTCCCAATCTTCAAATTCAATATTAATAATTTCATTTAATTTATCATTATCAATATTATCAGGTATATAAAGATTAATTTTTTTGAAATTAATTAAATTTTTAAAATCATCTCTAATACTTGATTTAATTTCAATTATATCATTATCATCAAAATCATCATATAATATATATATATTATGTTTATATATTGAATTATAATTTTTAAAAAAGAAATATAATGTTAATTTTAAATTATTTTTATTTATTTTATTTGAAAATATAAAAATACCTGTTTTCATTTTAAAATTATAAATATATATATTCTTTATGTAAAATAAAATGAATATTAGAGATGATAAAAATAAAAATTAATATATAGTAGTGAAACAAAAAATAAACACTATTAAAAAGTTATATTATTTTAAATAATCTATACCTTTTTATATTGAAATAAAATATATATTCTTTATATAAAATAAAATGAATATTAGAGATGATAGATATAAAAAATTTATATATAGTAGTGAAACAATAAATAAACACTACAAAAAAGGTTATATTATTTCTTTTGATAATGATATTTTAAATGATCCACCTTTTTATATTGAAAAAAATAAAGAAGAAATTATTAAAATAAAAAATATAGAATATAGAATACCTAAAGTATCAAAAATATTAGTATTAATATCAATAAATAATAATGATATAATTTATGAAAAAGATAATATTAAATATTTAGATAATTATAATGAATATTTTTCACAAATAGAGAAAACATTAATAATGTTAAGAAATGATATTAAAAATATGAATTTTTATATGTTTAAAAAAAGTAATTATTTATTAAATATTTTTAATAATATTTTATTTGAATTTAAAGATTCAATATCATTTTTTAATAATATTGAATATGAAAAAAAAATAAATAACATTTATAAATTATATGAACAAATTGATAGTACTATTATGAATAAAGCAGTATATAATGATATGATTAATTCAAGAATTTTAAGTATTGTATCTGTTTCTGCTTTACCTATTTTAGTTATTATGACTTCATGGGGTGCTAATATATCACCTAAGGATACTTTATTTAGTTTAAATTATAATTATTTTATTTATAGATTTGCTTTTTTATTATCCATTTTAATTATTATATATATATTTTATATATATAGATATGATATTTTTTATTAAATACAACAATTATTTATACATGTTAATCCTATTGCACATTCATCATTATTATTACATTTTTTTGGACAATTTTTATATTCTTCT
>Ga0222719_10001719_pt1 | contig 20796 bp, 18 predicted proteins | sample C33_34DmetaG_FD_165039 | JGI IMG/M metagenome (GOLD analysis project Ga0222719, IMG submission 165039) | Estuarine water microbial communities from San Francisco Bay, California, United States - C33_34D | ecosystem: Environmental > Aquatic > Marine > Unclassified | place: USA: California... | reverse complement strand
GAGCCCTCAGGTGCGCCCCAGACTGCACTGATTTTGTAACGATCAGGCAAAAGCGTATTAGAGTTTTCAGCTACATATCTAACTGAAAAATCATCGTTAATAAAAAGGAGCACTAAACAAATAAAACTTAATGATATAAATAGTGATTGAGCTAATACAAGAGGTCTAGCACATGACATCCAAAGTTGGTTTTTTATAGATGCCCCAATTTGAGGAATGACGGTCTGCATCAGCGCTAAAAACAACGCAATGATTAGGGAAAAATGACCGAATTCAGCTACCATATTTTAATTCCGTAGCCCCACTGCTAACTTGGGGTAAAACTTAAGTTTTATTTTGCCGCCTCATCCAATGCATAAGTAACCTCAGGAGGCATATAGTTTTCGTCATGCTTAGCCAAAATACTTGATGCAATAAAAACTAAATCACTGTTGATTTCGCCTGTGGCAACCGCTCCCTCACCTTCAGAAAACATGTCAGGAAGTATTCCGTCATAGTGAACATCAACTGCTGATTTACCATCTGTCACCTTAAAAGTACTTTGCAAAGACTTTTTTGATCTGATTAAGCTGTCTTTGACAACCATTCCACCAATGCGAATAGTTACATTTATTGGTGCATCGCCTGAGATGACACTTGATGGTGTGTAGAAAAGATTAATATTCTCTCTTAAAGCGTAACTCATTAAACCAACAGCAACAGATGTGGTTGTAACTATAAAAATTACCATAGTCAATCGATAGCGCCTTAAGGTATGCATGGGCTCCTCTTAAAAAACTTGTTTATCTTCAAACCATTTTTGATAGAAAGTCATTAAAGAAATTCGAATTTTTTTTCAGAATAAGAATAATTTTTTAATGATTTTTTTTAATAATTTTTTGGATTATATTTTTTTTTCGCAATAAGGGCATTACAAAAATATAAGCCATTATAATAAGTGATGCAGAGTAAGCGGTCCAAACATACTGTCCATGCCCAGCCATATAAATAAAATCACTAAAGTTCTCAAATTGAAACATCAAAATTACCTATTAATAAAAACTTGTTACGAAGCATATATCAGTATTATATAGATCGTTTATCCTTTAAATTTAAAGCAAGCTCTTTAACCCAACTAGTATTACGTTCTCTAAAAATTATTTCAGCTCGCATACTAACAATTAGAGCGGTTACATAAAAAAGATAAAAACCTATTATCATTATTAATAGTGGCTGAAACATATCAGGATGCATCGAAGGAGCCTCAGTAAATTTTATAGTCGCAGGCTGATGGAGCGTATACCACCAATCTACCGATTTATAAATAATAGGTATATTTATAGTACCAACCAAAGCTAACAAAGCAGCTGCTTTGTTTGATAAGCCCTGTGCTGAATAAGCTTTTTGTATAACTATTACACCAAGATATAAAAAAAATAATATCAACATTGACGTAATACGCGCGTCCCATATCCAGTATGTGCCCCAAGTGGGTTTTCCCCAAACTGCACCTGTTAAAAGAGCTATGAAAGTGAGCGAAGCGCCGATTGGAGCTGCCGACTTCATAACTACATCTGCGAGCTTTATTTTCCATATAATTGCAATTGCACCAGATATAGCCATTATATAGTAACCAACTAAAGCTAGGAAAGATGATGGGACATGTATATATATTATGCGAAAGCTATTTCCCTGCTTAGCATCCTGAGGAGCAAAACCTAGACCCCAGATTACCCCAATAATTATAGACACAAATGTCAAAAGAGAAAGCCAGGGTAACCATCTACCACTAATCTGGTAGAACCAACGTGGTGAAGCCATCTTGTGGAGCCACTGCTGTGTACTTTTAATTAATATTTTCATTTTATATCTGGACCCTATCCATAGATGCTTAAGCGCAATGCGCATGAAGTCACATAAGGCGAAATGAGTAACGATAAAGCTAGGAGTGCTCCCATTATTGCTAGTGGACTCGCAATAGATAATCCATCTACTGCTAGTACGACTATGTTTGACCCAAATATAAGTACTGGCATATAAAAAGGTATCACGATTAAAGACAATAAGATTCCCTCTTTATTAAGCGGTAGGGTCAGCGCAGCGCCTATAGATCCGATTAAACTTAAAATTGCAGTGCCTATTAAAAGACTCAACATTAAAGGTAGGTATCCAGTCTCTGGCAATGACAACATCAAACCTAGAACAGGGGCCAATAATGATAGCGGTAGTCCAGTAACGACCCAATGCACAATAGTTTTAGCTAGAACCATAAAATACAAGGGCTGAGGTAAAATGATAATCTGTTCTAAGGTTCCATCTGCGAAATCATCTTTAAATAACCCATCCAAAGAAAGCAAAGAAGCTAAAAGTGCTGTAATCCAAAGCATGCCCGGAGCTATCTCACTTAATTCTTTTGAATCTGGAGTCAACCCTAGAGGTATTAAGGCTATAACTATAAAAAAGAAAATCAACGGATTGGCTAAATCACCACGGTAACGAACTGCCAATAGAAGGTCACGACGTAAAATAGCTAAGAACCCTATATTATTCACTGTTAGCTCCACTTAAATCTGGTATTGAAAAATATTTCATATTTTCAATTTTTAAATCTTGATGAGTCGCCAAGACTACAATACCACCTCGTTTTAGATGACTAATAATTAATGATTTAAGCTTAGCTGAAAACTCTTTATCAATTGATGTGAATGGCTCATCTAATATCCATAATTTTGCTTCTGATACACAAAGTCTTGCTAATGCAGCTCTCTTCAATTGTCCAGCAGATAAGTCATTACATGGTTCATCTTTATGGTTATATAAGCCAACTTCTTCAAATGCATGTACATTTTTCCTTAAATTAGTTTTATTAAGTCTACGCCACCAAACTAAATTTTCTTCGGCGGAGAGTAGCCTCTTTAAACCTGGCTGATGGCCGAGAAATAATATATCTTCAAGATAGGCCTCGCGAATATCATTAACATTTTTTCCTTGCCAAATTATTTCCCCTGAATATGGTCTCAATGCAGTCGAGATCAGACGGAGCAATGTAGTTTTTCCAGATCCATTTTGACCAAGTATTTGAAGAATATCGCCTGACTTTATGGTTACACTTATGTTTGAAAATAAAAATTTTTCATTACGCTGAAATGAGAGATCCTTCAAAGAAAGAGTCTTAACAGAGGCTGTGGTCATCAAAATATTTTTTGGATCAGGCAAAAAATTATAGTCCGAATATACATTAGATGTTTATTATGCCAAAAAAGGAAGCGGTGAAGAAGACAAAGACCCAATCATAATATAAAAAATTTTCATATGTGGGGTTTTTAAGCTGATTAATATTATTCTTACAAAGAAATCTTCATAAATAAAAAACTAATTAATGGGTAGTCCGTGTAGAAAAAAATAGTCATAATCTCAACAAACTCGATATTCTATTTAGGTTGAAGGTAAAGTATGCCAAAAAAAATTCTAAGGCGCTGGCTACCAGCCTATAGTAAAATTAAAAAAAGCTCTGCTTTCCAGTGGATGGGGCCCATGTTTGCCAGACCAAATTTATTTCATATAAATAGGGCTTCTGTTTCAACCTCATTTTTTATAGGAATTTTTGTAGCCTTCCTACCTGTACCTGGTCAAACTCTTATTGCGGCATTTCTTGCTTTACTTTTTAGCTCCAACCTACCTATTGCTGTAGCTCTAGTCTGGATAAGCAATCCTCTAACAATCGCACCTTTATTTATTTTTACTTATGGCGTAGGTGTATTATTACTTGGTATGGAATTTATAGATTTTACTCTTGAGTTTTCTTGGGGCTGGATTATAACCCAAGGTAAACTAATATGGTTGCCACTTCTAACTGGAAGTTTTATAACTGGTTTAATTTGTGGGGGTTTAGGTTATATTTTTATAAACCTATTATGGAAATGGAAAGTACAAAAAAACTGGGTAGCTCGCCAAGAAAAAAGAGAAGACTGCGATTGAGGTAAAAATTAGCTGGTATTCACCATCTTTACTTAATCATATTTTAGCTCATTTGCTGGACTAAGTTTAGCTGCCTTCAAAGAAGGATAGATTGTGACTAGCAAATTTAGGATTATTGCTACTAAAACTACCAGAAAAACGTCGCTCCATACTAGACTGGATGGCAAATAGTCAATTGGATAGACCTTTGAATCAAGTAGACTAAATTCAAAAATTGACTCTATCTTGTTTATAATAAATGGGGCATTTAAAGATCCTATTATACCCAAAGCTGCACCGAGGACTGAACCTATTGTGCCTATTAAAAAGCCTTGAGCTAAAAAGATCATCATGATGTCAGAATTTCTGGCTCCCTGAGTCTTTAAAATAGCTATATCAGAATGCTTATCTGCAACTGTCATCATAAGCATTGAAACTACATTAAAAACTGCAATCGCGATAACAAAAAATACGAGCAAGATAATCATTTTTCTTGACATCTTAATAGCCTCATGAAGATTTCCATGTGTTTGTATCCAGTCAGAAAAATAATAATTTTCTGGCAAACTGCTTAATAATCTGTAGCCTGTTTCTCTTGCATTAAAGATATTAGCTAATTTAATCCTAATACCCTGGGGATGTGACAAACCAATTATATCTGTAACTTTTGAAAGTGAGCCAAGAACTAGCTTTTGATCAAGAGATGTTTTTGTAGCGAACACACCACCAACTTCAAAAGAAACGATCTTTGGTATAAGTTTTGTGTTTCCTGCAGAGTTAGATTGAGGCACTATTAACACAACATTATCGCCTGCTCGCAGAGACAATTTATTTGCAACACCCTTCGCTAAAAGAAATTTATTATCGTCATTCCTGATTAATTCAATAAGGTCTGTAGCCAAAAAATTACCAATAAAGTCATTACTTTTTAATATATCTATGCCTAGCATTTGCACTGGCGTCGCATTACCATTGCTTGTCAGCATCCCGTCTATCTCAGAAAATGGTATTGTAGATACTACATTTTTGTCTTTTTCTATTAAATCAATCAGTCCCGAAAGATTGTCGATCCCATTAGTTTTGCTTATCTGTATATGTGGTATAGAACCGAGTATTTTTCCCTCCAATTCCCGTTCAAATCCGTTCATAATTGACATAACCAAAATAAGAAGTGCAACACCTAGAACTAATCCTGAGATTGCCATAAGGGAAATAAAAGATATTAAATTGGTTGAATTGCCTGCCCTAAAATATCTCCAACCTATGAAAAATGGGAAAACCTTTAACATTATTCAATAGCCATATTTTTTTTATTAGATGAACTCTTAGATCCAAGAATACCCTCTTCTAATGATAAGATACGATCCATCATTGCAGCAGCATTATCGTCATGCGTAACGAGAACGAAGCTAACCCCAAACTCAATATTTAACTGTGAAATTACTTCAAGAATAGCCTTGGTGGATAGGCAGTCGAGATTACCTGTTGGCTCATCCATTAAAACACAAGCTGGTTTAGTGGCTAATGCTCTTGCTATAGCAACCTTTTGTCTTTCTCCACCAGATAAGGCTGATGGTCGGTGGTCACACCTATCAATTAGTCCTACCTTCGATAAAATTTCTTTAGAATAGCTTGTCGCTTTTTTAACCGACATTCCAGCAATCAACAAGGGCATTGCCACATTCTCAATTGCTGAGAATTCGGAAAGAAGATGATGAAATTGATATACAAAACCAAGATATTTATTTCTCCATGTAGCTTTCTGATCTTCGTTCATATCAATCCATTTTTTTCCCATTACAGATACAGAGCCGCTATTGAAAGTATCTAAGCCTCCAAGAAGATTTAGCAATGTTGTTTTTCCCGTTCCAGAAGAGCCTGTAATGGCAATTTTTTCACCCGCAGAAATTTTCAATGTAATGTTATCTAACACATTAATTTTGGTGTCCATCTCCATATAAGATTTAGATAGTTGCTGGCACTGTAATATGATCTTATTATCATCTGTCATAACGAAGTGCCTCTGCAGGCTGTATCCTGGATGCTTGGTATGCGGGATAAACTGAGGCTACTATACTGAGTAAGAGGCTCAAGAAGCATATTAAGAATATATCGCCCCACACTAGCATAGATGGAATTTTAATAATGAAAAAGATTGATGGATCAAAAACATGAGATCCAACTATTTTCTCTATCCAGCTTATGATCTCGCCTATGTATATTGCAAGGAAGCATCCAAATATACCGCCAAAAATGACGCCTGCTATTCCTATTATTAGCCCTTTAATCATAAATATAGCAGCTATCATACTTGCTTTTGCGCCGAGTGTTCTTAAAACTGCTATATCCCTCCTTTTACTATTAACCATGAGCACAAGACAAGCAATGATGTTAAATCCAGAAATAGCTATGATTATAGAGAGCAATAGAACGACAAATCTCTTCTCCATTTTTATTGCATTAAATAAAATTGTCATCTCGGATGCCCACGTTTTTATTTTAAGGGAAGGATGTAGCAGCCTTTTTATATAAGACTCTAGTTTTGTTATATCTAATGGATTCGCTACTTTCAATGTTACCCCATTTATATTTTCACCTAATCTAAATAATTTTTTTGCATCTTGATAATTAATAAGCGCTAAACCACTATCTACTTGTGCACCAACTCTATAGATTCCCATGATATAAAAACGCTTAAAGCGTGGAAATATGCCAATTGGTGTGATATTCAACTCGGGTAACGAGATAGTTACAGAATCTCCCACATTTACATTTAACGCGTTAGCTAAAATACTTCCAATTATTACACCAAATTTTCCGGGTTCTAAATCATTGATTTTTCCAGCGACCATGTGCTTACTAACTTTAGAAAATTTGATCTCATGCGACGGAGAAATTCCCTGCAATAAAATACCCTGACTTAAGGAAGATGACGACATCAAACCGTAACCCTCAACTAGAGGCGCATAGCTTTGTATACCTTGAATTTTGACTAGCTTGCTCCCTAATGACTCCCAATCACTGATTCCCTTCTCACTAGTTATAGACATATGAGGTAATATATTCAAGGTTCTTTTTTTTATCTCTTGATCAAATCCATTCATAACTGACAATACGACAATTAGAATCGTAACTCCTAGAGACATTGCAATAAAGGAAACCAAAGAAATAAAAGAAATATAACGATTACTTTGCTTAGTGACGATATAACGATAAGCGATTAACAGAGGGGGCATAATCTTCATAACTCATACTCTTTCATCAAATACAATTTTCTAGTAAAAAATTTTAAGGAAGATATACAGTTATAAATTAAATTATTAATCGGTGCTATCAAAAAAATTGGTAAAAATCTTTTACAATATAGCTAGAATGAACTTATGCCAAAAGATAATAAAAAAATTAAGTTATTAGCAAAAAAATATTCACTCAGAAACAATATCTGCTTTATCCAGTAATGTTGCTATATAAGCGCCATAGTCTCGGTTGGCGCTTGATGTTGACCTAGAACTGGATATTGCTTGTTTTTCAGCTAGGCGAAGGGTCTCGTAGTTCCCATAAGTAACTTTAGTTAGAGCCAATAGCACGTAATCTCCATTTGGCATAATGACATGGTCAGCTGTAGGTTTTTTGCCTGAAAAAGCCATTGAAAAAGCAAACTTTTTTCTAGGATCCATATTTTCTTCAGAGACTTTGATTTTTGCATTAAATTCAACTTGCCATAGAAGATTTTCTAATTTAGCAATAGTTTCAATATTTTCTCCATCATTAAATCTCTCTTTGAGTAAAGCACCATATGATAGAATTTTCTCAGCTGCTAAATTATTCTCAATGATTTCTCTAACTTGATCTTCTACCTCAACAAAAGGTCGGATTTTCGCAGGTATTCTCTCACGAGCAAATAACACTAAGACATGATCGTCTGATATCTCAATCACATCGCTTGCATACCCATCTTCGAGGACTGAAGAACTAAAAGCTGCTTTTATAACTTGTTTATTAGCGGTTATACCCTCACCACCTGAACGATCAAAAGATTCTGATACCTTTAAATCTAAGTCCATTATATCTGATACACTCTGCAAAGATGTTACGTTATAAGCAAGCTCTTTTAGTTCTTCAATCTTTTCAGGCATTGAATCTTGGGCAATTTGTAGGGCAAGCTGTTCACGAATAACAGGGTCAGAAACTTTTCTAGTTGGTATTTCCGATGACCTTATCTCAATTAACTTCATGAGATGAATTCCAGCTTTTGTTTCTACAATTTCAGAAACTTCTCCTACTGAAAGCTTTTTCAATAATGAATCTAGCTCCAACGGCAATTCGCCCAAGCGGACAAAGCCAAGATCACCTCCTTCACTCGAGGTTAAAAAATCATCAGAATACTCAGTAGCCAATAATGAAAAATCTTCGTTATTATTAATTTTTTCTTGTATTGAAGCCATAACTGTCAAATGGCTATTGTCGTCCTTTTTTTCTAACAGAATATGCGCAGCTCTATAACTCGTATCTGCTTGTGCAGCTTCTACCATATCCTGATAACTTTCTTCAATAAGATCGGCATCAATCTCTATATTTTTTAATAAATCTGAGGATTTCAGCTCTACATACTCTAATATAACCTCTTCTTCAGTAGAAAATTTATTTTTATTTTTTTCGTAGTAGTCTTTCATTTCGTCGATTGATGCTTGCACCTTCTTTTTTTGTGCATCGATCGGTATAGTTAAATAGTGATAATCACGAGATTGATCAAGAACATTAGCTATTAACTCTAGTTCTTTTTGCGTCGAAAAACCTGTTGAAACTACACCTTGAAGGAATTGCTGGGCCAAAAAATCAGAATAAATTGCTTTATAATGTGATGTAGGCGTGTAGCCCATCTGTTTAACTACAAAATTATATAAATCGGAATTAAATTTTCCCTCTTGTCTAAACTCAGGAACATCAACCAGCAAAGAGTCTATTGTCTTTTTAGGTATAGACATTCCTAGTTCAGCAGCAGTCTGCTCTTCTACTTTTTGACGAATTAAACGAGACAAAACGACGGGCCTTAGAATGTCATCGGTCAATAGTGATACATCAATATCCTTGATTTTACTTTTAATTTGCTGTTTTCTAACAAGAATAGCCTGACGTAGGCTTATTTCAGAAATTGAATCGCCATTAACATTAGCTACTTCTTTCTCTGTTGGGCTTGTTTCAAATAAAGCATCGACACCAAAAAATAAGAAAGGGATAGTGATGATAACAACCAAAACACCTTTTGTTACACCACTGAGATTATCTCGAAAATCTTGAAGCATAAATTTCTCTAGTTTTAATACAAAGCATAAATAAAGTTATTTAATTTATAAAATTTACTATAAAAAAAGACGCATCGCAGATGCGTCTTTAGACTAAAACTCTAATTGCCTTATCAAGCCTTCTTAAGAGTTAACTGAATCCTTAAGAGCTTTACCTGCTTTGAAGCTTGGCACATAGGCTGCTTTAATCTGGATCTCTGCACCAGTCTGTGGATTACGGCCTGCACGAGCTGCTCGATGTTTAACTGCAAAAGTACCGAAACCTACAAGTGAGACTTGATCTTTTTTGGATAACGCTGTGGTGACTGCAGATATTGCTGCATCTAGTGCACGTCCGGCTGAAGCTTTAGATAGGTCTGCTCCATCGGCAATTGCATCAATTAATTCAGATTTATTCACAATAATCCCCTTTAATTATGTTTGTGTAGACTAACTTAAGAAGCACTCAAACCTTAATTTAGTGTTTATTTTTTGCGGTTAATCGTGCTACATCAACTTTATACCAACCCTCTGCTGACCGGTCAAGCAATTTAGTGAGTATTAGCGCGGGGTTCAGGGATAATTTTCTTATTTAGGCCTTCTTTTATCACTTTATTATACTCTTCATCTGAGAGCGCTACAGGCTTTGTGAGCAAAGCAGTATCGAAAACCTCGTCTATCCATCTTACAGAAATAATTTCAATATCAGCTTTTATATTTTCAGGTACCTCGACAAGTTCATGTTCATTTTCATGGGGAATAATAACTTTAGTTATACCACCACGGTGGGCAGCAAGTAATTTTTCTTTTAACCCACCAATTTTTAGCACCTCTCCCCTAAGAGTGATCTCTCCAGTCATTGCAATATTTGCTCTAACTGGTATTCCTGTTAATGCTGATGCAATCACTGTACACATTCCTATCCCAGCACTTGGACCGTCTTTAGGTGTCGCACCTTCTGGTACGTGTATATGTAAATCTAATTTATTATAGAAGTCTTGATGTATACCCAGAGATTGGGCACGATTTCGTACAACAGTCATAGCCGCTTGAATAGATTCCTGCATAACATCTCCCAGTGAGCCTGTTTTGATGATCTTACCACTTCCGGTTACAGCGGAAGTTTCTAAAGTAAGGAGTTCTCCACCCATCTGGGTCCAAGCTAGCCCAGTAACCTGACCAATCTGACTTTTTTCGTCAACTCGACCAAAGTCATACTTTTTGACTCCAAGCAATTCCTCTAGATTATTGGATGTAACCAAAAAAGTATTATGTGTTTCTTTGCGGGTATTTTTAATAACTATTTTTCTACAAAGTTTTGCAAGCTGCTTTTCAAGACCTCTGACCCCAGCCTCTTTTGTATAGTACCGAATAATATTTATTATAGTTTCTTCTTCAATTGATAATTCTTTTTTCAATAAACCATTGTCTATAAGTTGTTTTGGCAAAAGATACTTAGATGCAATATTAAGCTTTTCGTCTTCTGTATAACCTGAGATTCTAATTATCTCCATTCTATCAAGAAGCGGAGCTGGAATATCCATGGTATTTGCAGTACATATAAACATCACTTCAGAAAGATCGTAATCTACCTCCAAGTAATGATCATTGAATTTATTATTTTGCTCTGGATCAAGAACTTCCAACATAGCAGAAGACGGATCACCTCGATGATCGGTACCCATTTTTTCTATCTCATCAAGTAAAAAAAGTGGATTTTTCACCTTAACTTTCGATAACTTTTGTACTAATTTACCAGGGAGTGATCCTATATATGTCCTTCGGTGTCCTCTTATTTCGGCTTCGTCACGAACACCTCCCAATGACATGCGTGCATACTTCCTTCCTGTTGCTTTAGCAATTGATTCGCCAAGAGACGTTTTACCAACTCCTGGCGGTCCAACCAAACAAAGAACAGGACCCTTAAGAGTCTTGACTCGTTTTTGAACAGCTAAAAACTCTAGAATACGCTCCTTGACGTCACCTAATCCATAATGGTCCTCGTTGAGAATACGCTCTGCTCTTTTCAAATCATGTCTAACTTTTGTACGTTTTTTCCACGGAACACTTACTAGCCAGTCAATATAACCTCTCAAAACAGAAGCCTCAGCTGACATAGGTGACATAGCTTTAAGTTTCTTTAATTCTCCTTTAGCTTTAACTAAAGCGTCTTTTGTCATACCCGCACTAATAATTTTTTGTTCTAATTGAAAAAGGTCGTCATCTTCGTCTGCCTCACCAAGTTCTTTTTGAATAGCCTTCATCTGTTCAGTCAAAAAGTATTCTTTTTGACTTTTTTCCATCTGTTTTTTAACTCGTGTGCGTATCTTTTGACCTATATCAAATAACTCGATCTCTGATTCCATTAAAACTAACAAAAGCTCAAATCTATCAATCAAAACATCTAGCTCTAGCATATTTTGTTTTTGCTCGAGAGATAATGGCAGATTATTAGCTAACGTATCCGCTAGAAGCTCTGCATCTTTTGTAGTATTGATGATGTTAATTGTCTCGGTAGAAATTTTTTTACTTAGGTTGGCATACTGTTGAAATTTATCTAATGCTAATTGCTTTATTGTAATAGCTTCCTGATTTTGAAGTTTCAGCGAAGAATATTTTTCATATGAAGCTGTGAAGTATCCATTGCTATCTTCAATCTCAATAATTTTGATTCTTTCTGAGCCTTCAATTAAAACTTTTACAGTCCCATCTGGTAATTTAAGCATCTGTATTATATTGGATAGAGTTCCATATGTATGAAGTGCATTTGCTTGTGGGTCGTCTTCTGTAGCAGTTTTTTGAGTAACAACCAGTATCTTTTTATCATTTGACATGGCCTCATTTAGCGCTGCTATAGACTTATCTCGGCCAACAAATAAAGGTATTGTTGAATGAGGATAGACAACTACATCACGCAAAGGAAGCAGTGGTAATCTAATTGAAGGATCATGCTGTAGCATCAAAAAAAACCTCATTTAAAAGTTATAAAACAATGTTGACTTAATTTAATATGGGGGCATAACGAACTAAAGCAAGGCTTATGATGAAAAGACTGAGTAAAAGATAGCATCTCAGCTTTTAAAAGAATGCTAGTAGTTATTCACTTACTGCTGTTTTGGGGTCAGTAGTCTCGTAAACTATTAACGGTTCAGATTCTCTACGAACTACAGAGCCATCTATTACAACTTTTTTGATATTTTTTTTAGTTGGGGTTTCATACATAGTATCCAATAAAATATCTTCGAGGATCGAACGCAACCCTCTGGCTCCAATTTTACGGTCGAGTGCTCTCTTGGCTATTTCCTCAGAAGCATCATGACGTATATCCAGTTCAACTCCCTCCATCTCAAACATTGCGGTATATTGTTTGATTAATGAATTTTTAGGTTCACTTAGAATATTTACAAGTGCAGTTAAATCTAATTCTTCAAGGGTAGCTACGACTGGTAGTCTGCCAACAAATTCAGGAATTAGCCCATAACTTACAAGATCTTCAGGCTCCAAATCAGCCAAAGTTTGACCAATTCTTATATTACTATCTTTAACTTTTACTGAAGCATTAAAACCAATGCCAGTATTATCTGATCGAACTCTAATTACTTTTTCTAAGCCTGAAAAAGCACCTCCACAAATAAACAAAATATTTGATGTATCAACCTGAATAAACTCTTGTTGAGGATGTTTTCTACCACCCTGAGGTGGTATTGAAGCTACTGTTCCCTCAATAAGCTTCAATAGCGCTTGCTGCACTCCCTCACCAGAAACATCTCTTGTAATTGATGGATTATCTGACTTACGTGATATTTTATCAATTTCATCTAAATAGATTATACCGCGCTGAGCCTTATCAATATCATAATCACATTTTTGTAGAAGCTTTTGGATAATATTTTCAACGTCTTCACCCACATAACCAGCTTCAGTCAGTGTCGTTGCATCAGCAATAGCAAAGGGTACATCAAGCAATCTGGCAAGTGTCTCAGCTAATAATGTCTTACCACTTCCTGTAGGGCCTACTAGTAAAATATTACTTTTTCCAAGCTCTACATCTTCTGTAGAGCTTGAATTACTTCGCTGCAGGCGTTTATAGTGATTATAAACTGCAACCGCCAATATTTTTTTTGCTTGATCTTGACCAATCACATATTGATTTAAAGTGTCTTTTATTTCTTTTGGCTTTGGCAAACCATCAGAAGATGAAGAATCCGATTCAAGTTTTTGAACTTCTTCCAAAATGATATCGTTACAAAGTTCGACACATTCATCACAAATAAATACTGATGGTCCAGCTATAAGCTTACGAACCTGATGTTGACTTTTATTACAAAAGGAGCAATACAATAATTTAGTATCTTCGCTGCTAACCTCTGTTGTGTCGTCTGTCATATTTACTGATCTCTTAGTCTAAAATACGAATATAAAAAAATTTCTATTCAGATTTAGGTCGCTTGTCTAAAACCTCATCAATTAGTCCGTAAGCTTTTGATTCTTCTGCACTCATAAAATTATCGCGCTCAGTATCTAGTTCAATTTTTTCTATTGGCTGGCCAGTATGGTCTGCAAGACATCGATTTAACCTATCACGTATCTTCAAAATTTCTTGGGCATGGATATGTATATCTGAGGCTTGACCATTAGTGCCACCACTTGGCTGATGAATCATATTGCGTGAATTTGGAAGGCAAAATCTTTTTCCAGGCGCACCTGCTGCTAATAGAAAAGCACCCATACTGGAAGCTTGGCCGATACACATGGTACTTACATCTGGAGTAATGAATTGCATAGTATCATAAATTGACATTCCAGCAGTAACTGAACCACCTGGAGAATTAATATAGAGATGGATGTCTTTTTCTGGATTTTCAGATTCCAGAAAAAGTAGTTGAGCAACAATAAGGTTGGCCATATAGTCTTCAACTGGACCGACTAAAAAAATTACTCTTTCTTTTAATAGGCGTGAGTAAATATCGTAAGAACGTTCTCCACGTGCACTTTGCTCAACGACAATAGGGACTAAACCACCTGCATTTTTAATATCACTATTTGTTGGGAAATCATCAAATTTCATATTTTTACCTAAATTGATCTTATTGAATGACATTATAACCTATAAATTAAGTGTTAGCGGCAACCTGATCTGGGTCTGGTGTTACTGCTTGCTGATAGTCTACTGACTCATCAATAACTTCCGCTTGATTTAATACATAATCTACTACTTGCTCCTGAAGAACATTTGCCTCGATACTTTTTAAGAGCTCGGGGCTATCATAATGATATTTAATGACTTCTTCTGGTCGATCATATCCCGCAGCAATTTCTTGGATTTTCGCTCTTACTTTTGCACCATCAACATCTATCTGATTAGATTGTACAATTTCATTTACGACCAACCCAACTATAGCTCTTCTTTTTGCCTGCTCCTCAAACATCTCATCAGGCAATAATGAAGGATCAAAATTATTTTTTCCGCCGTCTCCAGCAAGTTTTTGTGCCATTTGTTGCTTTAATCCAGAAATTTCTGTAGAAATTCTTGTCAGGGGAACCTGAATTTCACTATGCAAAGCAGCTAGTTGCTGCATTACACGACCTTTTGTTTTACCCTCGAGCGCATTTTTGAGATCACGCTGCATATTCTGTAAAACTGCCGAACGAAAAGCTTCTTCTCCTCCAGCTTGAAGACCGAAGATTTTAAAAAATTCATCATTCAGAGCAGGTAAGGAAGGCTCTTTGAGCAGATTTAATTTAATTTCAAACTCCACTGATGCACCCTTGAGCTCTTCAGATTGATAATTTTCAGGAAAAGTAATCGGAAGAGTTTTTTTATCGCCCAAAGACATTCCGATTATTCCGTCCTCAAATCCGGCAACTGCTGTTCCGCCACCAATTTCTATGGGATAGTTCTCAGCTGATCCACCATCAAACTCTTTTCCATCCTTAATGCCAGTATAGTCAATTGTTGCTTCATCACCGTGTGCTGCAGGTCTATCTACTTCGTTCCATGTTGCATGTTGTTTGCGCAACCCTTGTATCATATTATCGATATCGACGTCCTTTACTTCTGCAGATGGTTTTAGGATTTTTACCTGCTTTAAGTCCGATAATTCAATTTCAGGAAGAACCTCAAAGGTAGCTATATACTCAAGATCCTCGCCTGGTTTATCTAATTTTGGTTCAATATCTGGAGGGCTAGCAGGAGTGACTTTTTCTTTTGTTACCGCCTCATAAAAAGATGCCCTTACTGTTTCACTTACAACTTCTTTTCTTATTCCTTGTCCATATTTTTGATTAATTATATTAATAGGGACCTTGCCAACGCGAAAACCATCTATTTTTGCTGTTTTGGCAGTCTCTTCAAGACGTTTTTTCACTTCATCACCAATGCGTTGTGCTGGTACTATAATTGTCATCTTTCGCTCAAGATCAGAAGTTGTTTCAATAGAAACCTGCATAGATGCCTCTCAATAAGTCTATTTTAATTATTAATGGTGCGGACGGAGAGACTCGAACTCTCACACCTCGCGGCACTAGAACCTAAATCTAGCGTGTCTACCAATTCCACCACGTCCGCTAATTATTTAACATTGAAATCCACAAGGATAAGTTCTGTAGATAAGGGTGCTGATTCTGCCACAGAGGCATCGTCCAATCAACAAAAAGAAAGCATATCCTGACCGCAATAAATATTAGTTTTAATGGAAGATAGGTGACGCGAGAAGAACTATTGACTGGTTGTTATTAATATTTTTAATATCTATATTTTTTTGGCCCGCAGGCAAGAATAACCCAGCCTCTTTAGAGGCTACAGTGCCGTTGCAGATAATATTACCCTCGATTACTAATAATAATTTATAATCTTTACTCGCTGAAAATTTACAAGAAGATTTAGATGTCAGGGTTAGTCTTGATACCTTGAAATCTTTAAAAACTGCAACCTCCTCGACAATATGATCGGAATCCTTTTTAGTGACCTTAAGCTGCGGAAACGGTTCAACTAATTCAGTCATAATATTCAGAGCCACCTCAGTATCCCAGTGATTTTGGGTTAATGTCTTTTGATTAAAAGAGAGTATTAAGCGCTCATAAGTTGGATTTTGAAATTCTACAACTCTGACTCCATGAAGAAGCCCATGGGGCGTAAGAAGAGGTATTTTTATAATGTCTCCAACTTTGACAGGTAAAATAGCTGTAAAGGAGTCCATATGAGCGCGTAACTCTTTTTCCTGTATCAACAAATCATTGGGAATTAAGGTCATCCATTTTGAAATGTTACTTGATGGAAGTGGTTCGTTTAATGAAATCCCTTCTTTTGTACGGAGATTATCAAGTCGATCGTCAATAGTTTGTCTAATTTTATAGTATCTCTCGACTGCTCTTTTATATGCATCATAAAAATCTCTCCTAGATGAAAAAGTATTTATGGTTGCCTCATCAAATCCATATCGAACCCCTCCAGATTCTTGAGGCCAGCTGTTTTTGTCTATATCGACCACAACATAGACCTCTTGTTTTTCTTTATGTAGCTCAAAATATAAATCTCCAAATGCAGGATCAGGCAATGGGTCTAATATTTTCAGGAGATTAATTTGTTTTTCCTTGCTTGCAGCTAAACGACTTGGTGCTACAGACAAAACCCAGGGAAACGGAGCGTCGTTTACTCCGTCAGTGACAGAAGAAAAGCCTCTTTTCTCAATTCCGGTATACCAAATCTCTCTCCCCCAAGGTTTTTCTATATCGATTGTTTTAAGGGCAAGAGGGCTATCTATTTTGAGAATAGGAAGCTTATTGCTATATATGAATTTTTCTATTGAATCTAATTTGGGTGGTAAAGTAGAAAGTTTAGCGCATAAGGCCGGAGTAGATGATGTAACTGTAAAATATGTATGGTTATCGCGCCGAAAATAAATGGCTAAGAGCTTAATTATCGGTTGGCCAGCCATATAGTATTGAACATAGTCATATTCAACAGCTAGATAAGCGGTTTCTTTGAGAGAATTTGGATCGTCAGAAAAAAAATTATCCTCGCTAATCTTTGATTTGCAAGTATCTATATTCTCTTTTTCCCATAAGCTAAAGAGCTTTTCAGGGTTATCCGAATCGTTTATGACTAACAAAAATACCTCCTGAGCTCAAAAATATTATTCCCGACATCAAAAACTATAATACTTTGTATTCTCCCTAGCCATTTTTCGCATTTTTGAGGTTGGCCTATATAAGCTTCCTAGATGAGAAAATTTATCAGCGAGTTTACAGAAACTATTGAGGCCTATTTCGTCCATCCATCTTAATAAACCGCCGCGAAAGGCTGGAAAACCTAATCCATAAACAATTGACATATCGATTTCCGATGGAGAATCTACAATACCCTCCTCTAGACATAAAGCAGCTTCAATGCACATTGGAATCATAAATCTATGAAGTATGGTAACAGCATCAAATTTATAGTCACTCAAATCACTTCCTTGAATATATGGCTTTAATATCTGAAGGACCTTTTTATCGAAATATTTTTTTGGTTTTCCTTTATCATCCTCTACATAACCATAAAAACCTTGTTTATTTTTCTGACCAAACCTATTTTTTTTACATAAAATACGAGTTGGTGAAACATCATATACATCCTTCATTCTATTTGGATAGCCTGAGATAATTGTTGCAAAACAACTTATAGCTGTATCGAGTCCTATAACATCGACAAGATAAGCTGGGCCCATGGGCCATCCCCAATCCTCGATAGCGCTGTCAATTTGTTGGAAATCTGCACCATCAACTATCATCATATCGAAAGCAAAAATGGCTGGAAAAAGAATTCTGTTTACTAAGAAACCTGGGCAATCGTTTACAACGATTGGTTTCTTTCCCAGCTTTATGGCATGAGCTACCGCTAACTCAATAGTTTCGTTAGAGGTTCTTTTACCTCGCACAATTTCTACTAGTGGCATCACATGCACTGGATTAAAAAAATGTATTCCACAGAATCTATCGGGATGAATTAAATTACTTGCGAGAAAATCGATTGAAATAGTTGAGGTATTGGAGCTTAATATTGCGTTAGTAGGTAATTGTTTTTCAATCTCAGTTAAAACCTCAGATTTCATTGTTTTGTTTTCAACAATAGCCTCAATAACGATAGTTGTTTTTTTGGTATCCTCATAATTTATAGAAGGCTTTATTCTAGACAGTATACTTTCAGCATCTAAATTTGATATTTTGCCTATGCTAATACTCTTAGTTAGTAGCTTTTTTACCTCATTTATCCCCATTAGCAACGAACTATCACTTATATCTTTCATTAAGACAGAAAAGCCCTTTATTGCGTTCTGATATGCTATACCGCCACCCATAATACCTGCTCCGAGAACTGTGACATGACTAACTGTTACCAAGCAATTTTTGGAAAGTCTTTTTGCTTTAGAGATGACATACTGATCATTCATAAAAAGGCCCATTAAAGACCTACACTCTGGTGTTTTAGTGAGCTTCTGAAAAGCCTCATATTCAGTTGTTCGAGCCTCATCTTGCGATACATTAATGGTCCTACAAATAACCTCTAGTGCCACTGATGGTGCTGGGTAGTAGCTATCAATTTTTGAAGAAATATATTTACTGAAAAATTCCTTAGTTTCTATAATCTTAGTAGTTTCTATTAGTAAGGGTTTTTGTTTTTGATCCCGACGTCTTTTATAGCCTGATTTTTCATCAAAAGCAGCTTTCAAAATATTTAGTGATTCTTCTAATAACATGCTAGAATCTATTATAGCGTCTACTGCACCATCCGATAATGCCTCATTAGGCGTCTTATGTTTTCCTGTAATAATCCACTCAAGGGCTTTATGTAATCCTATGACCCTTGGTAAACGTACTGTTCCACCCCAACCTGGTATAATTCCTAGTTTAGCTTCAGGAAGACCCACGATGGCCTTACTAGTAAGTATTCGAAAATCACAAGCAAGACATAACTCAAAACCACCACCTAATGCAAAGCCGCCAATGCATGCAACTGTAGGAAAAGGTAGGGACTCAATTTTACTAAATGCCGTATTTGCTTTATCAAAAAATATTTCAAGTCGACTATTATGAGGTTTGAACATTTGGCTAAGCTCGTCGATATCGGCACCAGCTATAAAAATACTTTTTGCGCTTGAAAATATAAGGCCATTTATGTTTGATTGACTTTCAGCAATTGATAAAGCATGCATAAGTTGATCAATAGTGATCTGGTCAAATACATTAATAGGACGCTTTTTTGAATCAAAAATCAGCTCTAAAAAATTTTCATTAACCATTGTTAGTTCTAAAGAACTACCTTTAAAAATAACTTTTCGTGTCATCGATTCACCCTAGAAAATTTGAGCTTATTAAAAGAATATAATATAAATTAAGAGTAGATAAATTGTGTACTGTAAAATGTAGTAAAAAATTCTATTCGTTTTTTTTATTTTTTTACCAATCAGTCTTACCTTAAAAATATAAGGGAACAACCGGTTGATTCCACCAATTTTGTCTCCATCCATATTTTTGGTGGTGGTTGCTGCCATAAAAATTCGTGAAAAAACTTCATTTATCCAGTCAATCATAAAGAAATTAACAGGTCTTTTTATATCTAAAAATAAAACAATCCTATTTGTATCTGTTTTATTCTCTGCAAAATGAATAAAAGTTTCATCAAAAATTACTGATTCACCGTCTTTCCAATAATATTTTTGACCATCTACAGAAATAAAGCATTCCTCAGAGTTGGGAGTAATCAAACCTAAGTGATAGCGAAGTGAACCAGCGTAAGGATCTCTATGCTTAACCAATCTAGCCCCCGGAGGCAACATGGCGAACATGGCTCCCTTAACAGATGGAATAGAGTTAATAATATCTACAGTCTTCGGACATAGCTTATTTGCCGAGTATAGGGATGCTCCATACCATTTCAAATAAAATCTTTTCCAGCCTGTTTTAAAAAATGAATTGAATCCAAGATCATCTTTTTCTTCTGAGGATTTTATATATGTATGATTGTTTAACTCAACTGCTTCATCTCTTATTATCTTCCAATTATCCTCTAGAACTTTTAATTCGGGAAAGTTATCTACATTAATATATACAGATTTTTTTATTGTGGAAAAAAAATAGAATAAGCAATTCAAAGGTCCAAATAAATTTGAGTGATCACTTATCTTTCGGACTAGTTTTTCGTGTTGAACAGTGCCTCTATTTTGTACATAAAAAGCACATAAAATGAAGATCAAAAGTACAAAAAGGCCCATAAAAATACCAGTAGTTATTTTACTTCATTCAAATTTAACACAAAGAAAGATGAAAATATTTATCAATAGTGTTGAATTGAACAAAAAAAATTTTTTAGGCATGGCAGTGGAGGTTTTTGAAAAAAACTGGGGTGGCTGACGGGGCTCGAACCCGCGACCACCGGAATCACAATCCGGGGCTCTACCAACTGAGCTACAGCCACCACTAATTTGGTTTTTGTTGCTGGATGGCGCGCCCTGCAGGATTCGAACCTGCGACCTACGGCTTAGAAGGCCGTTGCTCTATCCAGCTGAGCTAAGGGCGCTCAACAACTTTTCTTCAA
>Ga0222719_10001717_pt1 | contig 20816 bp, 26 predicted proteins | sample C33_34DmetaG_FD_165039 | JGI IMG/M metagenome (GOLD analysis project Ga0222719, IMG submission 165039) | Estuarine water microbial communities from San Francisco Bay, California, United States - C33_34D | ecosystem: Environmental > Aquatic > Marine > Unclassified | place: USA: California... | reverse complement strand
CTCAAAGAAACAGAAGAAGTCACATCCCGTGAGAGTCCAGATGCGATGGACAAGCGCCTGTTTAAAGCCAAGTTGGCTGCGATGGAAAAGGCTATGAAAGGCGAAAAGATCCGCTACAAGTCCAAACGAGACCCCGAGAGATTCTTGGATTTCTTGGAGTATCGATTGAAGATTTGGGAAAAGCTTCAAGATGAGACATTCTACGCGAAGCGAATGTATGAAAAGACGAAGGAAGTCATTGAGGGTCTCAGTTGAGGCTTGAGTAGTGACCAGCAATGTAATACACATCTTCAAAACCCAATTCCTCTAATTTCTCTGCCGCAAATCTGGCCCGTTGTCCAGTGTTGCAGTAGACGAGTAACCCCTTCTTTGGAAGTTCCGTAGTTGTCTTCTTATTGATTTTATTGACTGGGATATGGAGAGCTCCCCGGTAATGCCCAGCTCTATATTCCGCGACTGTACGAACATCAATGACCTTCTTTATCTTGCCTGAACGAATCATCTTTTTGGCTTCTTTAGAACTCACGAGATTTTCGCCAAAGTATGTGTAGGCTGCTGCTGCTGCGATGGTACCAGCAATAATGAATGGGAGCACCATTTATAATATACTTAGATTTTACTCCCCGCCCAATTTACAATCCGTTGTAAAGACCAACGTGCATCAATATTCCCCAGAAGTTCCATCTTTACCAATATTTTTCGAATCTTTTCACCTGACTTTGGTATTTGTGCGATATGATTCAATCTAAATCTTTGACCCTGTGCATCAGTCACCTTCATATAATATGGAAAGTTTGTTGTGAAGTATGTCCACTCTAATGTATCACGTTGTGCTTTGGGAACATACTTGTGAATGAGACCCCATACTATAGCCTTTACGAATGAAAGTCGGTCTCTTGGGTCTTTGGGTCCTAATGGTGTTCCCATCGTATCGTGCATCATCGCTATAAACGCCTCTATGTAGCAAAAGTGATGTTGTGATAATTCGTCATATTGTGAAATCTTAAAAGACTTTTCAAGAATCTCTGTATTTGGTACACGAATCTTGGTATCCTTGAGGAGTTGCTTGTAGCTCTTCACATCGGTGCTCACAAATCCACCAGTGGGTTGAAACGTAGTCGTATCTCTTTTCAGAGAATACGATGTCTCGAGTTCATCTATAAACTCTCGTCTATTAGGACCCATTGAATTAAATAATTTGATAGTCTTTGTGGTATGGTCCACTCGTACAAGTCCGTAATGACCACCACCATCTGGGTATGTGTGCGCGATGTGTCTATATTCTAGACCTGTGTGAGTTTTTCCGGGTGTCGTCGTACACACAAACTTAAAATGAACTCCAGACTCTTTTTTGATATCCTCCCCAATCTTTTCAAAAATTCCACGTTCCTGGAGAAATTGTTTGGCGATTTCGGAGGCATCCTCGATAGCCATAAGGTCTCGCGCCGAGCGCTTTATGTGTATCCGACTCTCGATATAGTCTTGTGTGTCTATGTGCGATGTCTCGTTCTTCAATTTCAAGAGGTGATTTCTCACATTTGTATTGGAGATGAGTTTGATTGGAACTCTATCCATCGTGGAGTATGTACAATTTATATTTTTAACCCAGCTTATTTGCGAATTTCCAATATAATTTCATTTCACTTGGGGAGGGAATTACACCTTTATTAAATTTACGCTTAATCTTTTCTAACGCCTTCAATTCAGCTTGTTTTTGGCGATTGATAATTCTTATATTCTTATTCAGATTTGCCCACATTCTAGGTGTAAGGGCTTTTTGTCGGTTCATATACAATATACATATAAATTAGTTACCGAATGCAATACCAGCCATACCATTCTTGATACGGAGGATGTTGTAGTTGACCGCATACACGCGGTGGAGCTGGTTACCCCCAGTTGGTCCAACGAGAGACAACTTCGCGTTATCGATGCGAGAGAAGTTGAGCGTCCCCGTGGGTTGCATCTTGCTCATCGTGAGGCAGAATGGCCACGAGAACGTGGGAAGGTCATCAAGGAGGTTATCGGGCAAGTCCGTGCAATGCATTTCTGGGACAACGTTGTGGTGATACACGTTGGACGTTTCTTCGAAAAGAGCGACACCATTAATGTACATTGACGACTTTTGAAACGTAAATTCTTGAGCCCAAGGCGACACGGTCGCCTTACCAGATACCAAGTGAATAGACTTCACTGGGTGGTTGAAATAGGTGAGGTCAATTTCCGTAGCAGTATTAGACGCCAATTGGTATTGCGTCTGGGTAATGAGCATCTCGTGCTCCTGTTCCGTAAAGAACGCACGTTCATCCGTGTCCAAGTAGATGTAGTTACCGTACACCTTGGGTCTCTCCAATGGAATGTATCCATCACGGCACTTGATACGAAGTTCCACGTCGTGGTACTGGAGCGCCACAAGTGGGAGACACTTCGTCCAATCCTCACCGAAGAAGAATGGAACCATAAAATAGTTACCACCGTGGTTTTCCTTGACCAAGTTGGTCGTCACGGCACACGACGCCTTGGCTGTGTTATCACGCAAAAGTGGGTTGTACACACCTTGAATGAAGAGAGAATCGAGTTCAGACACCTTTTGACCCCCAATCCACAATTCAAATGTCGTTGGGTTCGTAGCGCCGGCTGAAAAGAGACCATCGGAGTTGGTCGCGACACTGGAGATATTCGTACCTTCAATCCAGATGTAACTCATGAGGTCACCCTTGGAACGGATGGGGATGACGACTTCATTGGAGGCGCCAAAGGTACCGATGTAATCCATACGCTCTGGCTTCATCGCGAAGTTGGTATAGCGTTTGTAATTTTGACGGAAAAAACTGACTTGTGGGTCACCAGTAATGTACACATCCTGGGCACCCACTGAAACAAGTTCAATCAAGGCAGCTGACATTTTACTAGTAAATGATATTAAAATTTTGGCTCGATATCCACATAACATGGTAGTCTTCCAAGCGTTGACGTGGGAGGCAAGAGACGCAGATGACGAACATCTCATCAGTATATTAGGTAAAACCGAGGATGGTAAATCTGTGTGTCTCACGACATCTTTTAGTCCATACTTTTTTATTAAACTTCCTGGACATATAAACACTCACAAGATTCAGAGAATTTACGATATTCTCTGTGAGAAGTGTAAAGGTTCGTTGCTATCCTACTCTGTTGCGAAATCAAAAGATGTTTGGGGATTTCAAAACAATGAGGAGTTCTTATTTATGAAGTTGAGTTTTAAGAACTTACAAGCGAGGCGACTGGTTGATTCATTTTTAAGAAATCCTCTCGAACGTACCCCAGACCTCCAAGAAATATTTGGAGTGCGACACGTAAAAGTCTATGAATCAAATTTGGATCCTATGCTCCGTCTGATGCATCGCACTGGGATTCAATCGACTGGATGGTTGGACACCGGTGATGCGTGTATTCGGTCACACCTGGCAAATGTCGACATTGACCTCTTCTGTAACAACTGGTCAACCCTCAAACCTGTAGCCAGAGATGATATCGCACCATTTGTTGTGGCTTCTGTTGATATTGAATGTAACAGTTCTACAGGTAAGTTTCCAGATGCTGAAATTATGGGTGATGCATGTTTTCAAATTGCGATTTCACTCTGTACATTTGGTTCTGATGAACCATACGACAAGACGTGCCTGTGTTATAAACAGACCGACCCCAACCTGGAGGGGTGCACTATCATCAGTTTCAATACTGAACGAGACATGTTAGAAGCATTTCAGAAATACATCCAAGAGAAAGAGGTTGATATCATCACAGGCTGGAATATATTTGGATTTGACCTTGAGTATATGTACAAGAGAGCTCGCATCACTCGATGTGACCCAGACTTTTATAATTTGGGGAGACTTCGGGATACCGAGTCTGAACTTGTGATTAAGAAGTTATCCTCGAGCGCCCTCGGTGATAATCTTCTCAAGCTTTTACCGATGCCTGGACGTTTCACATTCGATATGTTCCACGAGATTAAGAAGGGCTACAAGTTGGATAGTTACAAATTGGACAATGTCTCCAAATTGTATCTTGGGGACCAAAAGATTGATATGGCACCCAAGGAGATGTTTGCACGTTATCGTGAGGGTGACCCTGTAAAGTTGAGGGATGTTGCGGAGTATTGTATCAAGGATACCATTCTCCCCCACAAACTTATGAAGAAGTTATGCACCTTGTTGAACTTGATTGAGATGGCTAAAGCCACGTGGGTCCCGGTACCGTTCCTCGTAGAGAGAGGTCAACAAATCAAGGTATTCTCACAACTTACAAAGAAGGCTCGAGAATTGGGATTTATGGTTCCCACGATTCGGTACGGTGCACTCCCAGAGGAACCTTATGAGGGTGCGACAGTCCTGGAGGCCCAAAAGGGTGCGTACTATACCCCAATTACAGCCCTTGATTTTGAAGCGTTGTACCCGTCGATTATGATGGCGCACAATCTATGTTATTCAAGTTATGTGATGGATGAGAAAAAGTATGGTAATATCCCCGGTATTAACTACGAGACATTTACGATTGGTGACCGGACGTACAAGTTTGCCCAAGATGTCCCGAGTCTGCTCCCAAATATTCTTATGGAGCTCAAGCAGTTCCGTAAACAAGCGAAGCGGGATATGGCGAACGCCACGGGTTTTATGAAGGAGGTGTACAATGGTAAACAATTGGCGTACAAGATTTCTATGAACTCTGTGTATGGTTTCACGGGTGCGGGTAAGGGTATTCTCCCCTGTGTCCCAATCGCATCAACGACGACGTCAAAGGGTCGCTCAATGATTGAGGAGACAAAGAACTACGTTGAGGCAAACTTCCCTGGGGCGAAGGTAAGGTATGGGGATTCTGTGACACCAGACACACCTCTACTTATCAAAAAGGATGGTATTATCCAGACTGCGCGTATTGACTCACTCGCGGATATATATGAGATTCGAGATGATGGTAAGGAGATTGCTGAGATTGATGCCGAAGTATGGACTGAAAGTGGATTTACCCCAATTAGACAAATCGTGAGGCACAAGACTACAAAGAATATCCATAGAGTCCTTACACACACGGGTGTCGTTGATGTTACCGAAGACCACAGTCTCCTCTTAAAAAATAAGGAGATGATTAAACCTTCTGAAGTGACTCTCGGTACTGAACTACTACACGGCGACTGTGTGTCCACATTTCGTGATGTAGACACGGATGTTACTTTGGAGGAAGCAAAGGTTATGGGATTCTTTTTTGGTGATGGTTCGTGTGGTCATTATGATTCTAAATACACGTGGGCACTCAACAACGCGGATATGAAATTCCTCGAGGAAATGCAACAGTTGTGTCCGTTTGAAACTAAAATTTACGATACAATCAAAAGTAGTGGTGTCTACAAGTTGAATGCGATAGGTGACGTGAAGAGTATATGTCTAAAGTATCGTAGTCTCTTCTACAATGAACACAAAGAGAAGGTTGTACCTGTGTGTATTCTCAATGCTCCACTCCACATTGTAAAGTCTTTCTGGGAAGGATACTACATGGCCGATGGTGATAAGGATGGTCACGGCTATACACGAATGGATATCAAAGGTAAGGAGGGTTCTATGGGTATGTATATATTGGGGCGAAGACTGGGTTATAATGTTTCAATCAATACCAGGTCTGATAAACAAGATATATTTAGACAAACGTGGACAACGTCAACACAAAGAAAGAATCCAATTGCGATTAAGAAACTTGAACTTTTGGGTGAAACTGAGGGGTATGTCTATGACTTGACTACAGAGTCCCATCACTTCCACGTGGGACCTGGTGATATGGTTGTACATAATACGGATTCAGTGATGGTTGAGTTTGATGTCGAGGGTCGCACCGGTGTTGAAGCAATTGAATATAGTTGGAAGGTTGGGGAGCGGGCGGCCGAAGAGTGTTCAGCCCTCTTCAAGAAGCCTAATAATCTTGAGTTGGAGAAGGTGTATTGGCCCTACTTTTTGTATTCCAAAAAGCGCTACGCGGCCAAATTGTGGACCCAAGGTAAAGATGGTAAGATGCATATGGATTATATTGACGTGAAGGGTCTCCAAATTGTTCGTCGTGATAACACACCCCATATGCGCGAGGTGTGTAAGGAACTTCTCGATGTAGTGCTCACATCAAGTGACCCTGGGCCACCCAAGGAGTTGGCCAAGGAGCGTGCCATCGAACTTCTGTCTGGGGATATCCCCAACGAGAAGCTTGTATTGAGCCAAGGTCTCTCCGATTCATACAAAGTTGGAGGTAAAAATGTATCCGTTACAAGTTCCGAGGCTGTAAATATTAATCAATCACACGTGCAGGTAGTCACGAAGATGCGACAGCGTAAGCCTGGTTCTGAGCCACAGTCTGGAGACCGTGTTCCCTATATTCTCACAAAGACTGCAGACCCCAAAGCCAAGGCGTACGAGAAAGCCGAAGACCCCAAATATGTTGAAGAACATAACATCCCGGTGGACTATCATTATTATTTCCTCAACAAGTTTTTGAACCCTGTGTGTGACCTTCTGGACCCACTGTACGAGAATGTGAAGGAGGAAATCTTCGGTGATATCATCAACCAACACAAACCCCCAAAACCCCAACGAGAACCCGCACTCAGTTCGATGAAGAAGGACGACCTCATCGCAGAGTGTAAGCGTCTTGGACTTGAGGAGACTGGGACATTGGTGGCTCTCAGAGGTCGTATCAAAGAAGCAAGAGTTACAAAGAATGAATCCGTGGATGACCTATTTAAAAAATACGAGCTAGAAGATAGTAAGGAATGAGTCTCTATGATAAAATTACAGACCTGGTCGACGAGGAATTGGAGTATAGGGTAAATGCTATCATCAATGAATACGCCGAAATAATTTCAAAAAAACATTGCATCGCCCTCGATTTATTACTCCGAGACATACCAAAAGTGCACACGGGTTCAGTGTGTAAAGGTACAAAATCGAATGGACAGCGCTGTACATTTAGAGGTGTTCACGAAGGGTACTGTAGACATCACATAGGACAGCGAGACCGTTTGAAGCAGAGAACTATGTCGTGTTCGAGTATTCACAATCACGGTCCGGAGCAGATGTTTGTAAGAGGGTGTCCGGGGTGTGAAGCCCCAAACGAGCTTATAGATTTTGATACTATTATATAATAATGAGCAAAAACGATATTCTACTATCATCCATCAACCAATTTTACGACAATGCGAAGAATAGAACTACACTACTGACTATACTCGACAAATCTAGTGGTATATCACTCCGAAATCTGGAATGGTTTATCACAAACTACGCAAAAAAGAACCACACATCCTACCAAACTGGTGATGGTAAATTGTTTACCGTACACTGTGCCTACAAGTCAAGTCTTGACGGGTACAGTAAAAAGTTGTTTGACCCATTCTGTCGGTCACAAAAGTTCGCCTATGTCGTACCTGGGACATCAGATGAAATCCAAACAACGTTGGCGCAATTAAATTTCATCAAATGGTGCATTAAGAATAAGATTATTGATTATATCAGTAGTAATCGCGAGTGTTTATTTAATAAGCAATCGACATAAACCCCTTATCAAATACAAACGTTTGATACCCAGTGTAGTACATATTTAATGAGTATGTATTTGAACTCGTATCAACTTCGGTCTGGTCTAGCGTCACTTCTATGTTTGTTTTTTCAGATTGTATTTGACTAAAATCCAAGTTCCCCGATGGTTCCACATTTACCGGATTCATCGAGAAACTGTACGTGTATATATTCCGGAAAGGTCTCGCCAGTCTGTTGTGTAATGGGACGAGATACTTGTAGTAGTTGTGCGTTGTTTGTGTTACATTGGGCATTTTAGTTCCATTAATATAGAAACTCGCACTTTCCATAATTGGGTCAAAGAATGTTTGAATTTCGTCAAAGCTCACATTCGATGAAAAGTTAAATCGATTTTGAACATAGAAGAGTTCCTCGTCATTCTCACCAACTTCTTTGATTGTATCTTCATCCTCAAACTTGGTATTACGAAGAAACCAGTGTATACACTTCACTGGAATGTTTGGGACCAGGTTGTTTCGTATCGTGTACTTATTTGGTTCACTTGTGATACTTGGATGTCTTCGTACCAAGTCTGTGATGAATGTTTGCCTCTCATTCGCAAAGAACTTTCGTTCTTCTGGGGAGACTGTTATTTCCTCTGTGATTATGTTGAATGATGGAAGTTCAAGGGCATCCGTTGTATCCGTAAAGAATGACTGTTTGTGAAACTCAAATTCAAACGTAATCTTTTGACGGTACACCCCACACACTGGGAAGTATGGTCTATTTGGTTTATTTGAGATGTACTCGTCACTCGCATACTTTCTAGAAAAAAAGAAGTGGATTGGAATCACTAGGTCCGATGAATATCGTGCGACATCATCATTTAGAGTTGAATCATCATATCCCAAATTTCTATTTACAAGAAATCTATTAGCTACCTTTTCAGACATTTCTAGATACAGTTCATCATAGATAATCCCCCAGTCGTCGTGAATTTTCTCAACCTCAATGTCGTCCACAAACATCGTCACGCTCTTGAGGATGTGTCGACCCAATTGGTCAGCGTAATTACCAACACTTATACCCGGCATAGTTATGCTCACATACATATTACTGAGAAGGTCACCCATATTCGTTGGGTTGAATTGTACCTTTATGGTTTGACCAAATGGCCAGTTCTGTATCGTCCCGGGATTTACAACATTCTTACTTCTGTGATACTTTCTAAACTCTGAATGTCTTTTATCCAACGTATAATTAAAGAAGGATTCTTCTGGATCTTTGGAAAGCAAATACGTATCTTGCTTCCCAATAGCTTTGAGCGATATTTTCGCAGCTTCACCCATACTTATCTATTGCCTACATATTTTTAATATCAGTTTTCCACATATCAATGTGACTTGTCTTTTTCATCTGTTCCAATTCAGCTCTCGCCTGCTTTGCTTCATCAATGAGAGCCTTCACACTCTCTTCGGTATACTGCACCGTCTTGATATTGAGGAGGTAGTCATAGGTTCCACCAATTTGGGGGAAGATTGCAGACAATTGTCGCTCCAAATCCTGCTTTTTGCGTCTGAAGACCACAATATCTCCCTCAATAACCATAGTCACAAACTTTGATTTGTAGCCACACATAGTGGCGCGTGTCTCAAGAACCTTGATGAGGTGCGCCTTTCTCTTCACGTAGTGGTCAAGGCGAAGTTCCACAAAGTCTTTGAGAATCTCCTCGGGGCTTGAGTACTTGTAGATACCCTTGACTGGGTGAAAGAGGTGCATATTTGAGACGTGGAACGTCTTCCGCAATTTCAGATCCTTGAGCAGATCCTTTCCAGTGTATCCTGATATTTCAAAGTGAACATCCTCCGTGGTACTGTTGTTTGTGAAACCACCAATCAACTTCTTTTCAACGAGACCATCCAAGTATTCCTTGTAATCTTGCGTCCAACGACCCGGTGGAAGTTCTGTGACGACAATATTTGTACCTGACCACTTCCATACACCCTCCATCATCCAAGTATCGTCCTCCTTGTGTACTACACCCTTGAACCCCTTGAACCAGGGACGCATAGGTACGATAGCCTTACCATCAAGCATTCGTTGGATGTTCTCCTTGATATCCTTGGGATTGAAGGGTGGTACATAACAACTGAAACCAGTCCCGATACCCTCCGTACCATTTACGAGTACGAGAGGAAGTGTTGGCATGTAGAAGTCTGGCTCAATTTGGTTCCCATCATCCTCCAAGTAGTTGAGAATTGGGTCGTCACGGGGGTCAAAAATCTTACGAGTCTCCTTGGATAACTTGGTGAAGATGTAACGCGTTTGAGACGCATCCTTTCCACCCATAAGACGCGTACCAAACTGACCACACGGCTGAAGTAAGTTGATGTTGTTTGAACCCATATAGTCATTCGCCAACTTGACGATGGTATCTGCGAGAGAGACCTCACCGTGATGGTAGGAGGACTTATCTGCAACATACGCCGCCAATTGGGCCACCTTCATTTCATCTTTGAGATTCTTGTGAAAGCACGCAAACATCACCTTGCGTTGGGAGGGTTTGAGACCATCGGCCATATGGGCAATGGAGCGTTTGAGATCCGCCAAGCTGAAGTTGACCAGGTCCTTATGGATGAAATTGGTGATATCCAACTTCTTGATTGACCCATAGGGAACCTCGAGGTCCTTTGCCTCCTTCGCGGTACTCTCGAGGAGCCACGTCTTTCGGTCGTCCGCCTTCTTTTTATCAAACGCGAGGATGATGGACTTGTCGGTCATAACATCCGCGTCAAACTTGACGGTAAGGTCTTGAATCTTCTTGAAATACTCCCGAGCCTCAGCAGACGTTGACGTACCCAAACCCTTGTAGTACTTAATTCTCCACCCCGCTTGTCCATTGCCGTACCAGGTACGGAATGCAGAGTCTGTGTAGAAAGACTTTACGGTGGCACCCTTCGTAGCCTTGATGATTGGTGTGACCATAGAGACAACAAAGCCCAACTTGAGTAAGCTTGGCCAGAAATAGTGAATCATATTGAGAATGAGACCCTTGATGTGTGACCCATCATTATCGGCGTCGGTCATAATCATCAGACGACCATACCGAAGTTCAGATACAGTCGTGTATTCCTTCCCCTGTTGAAGACCCAAAATCTTCTTGAGATCATTAAACTCTTGATTGGATGTGAGTTGCGCTACAGAGGCATCCCGAACATTCTTACACTTCCCACGGAGGGGGAAGACACCGTAGTGATCACGGCCAACCACGGAGAGACCCGCGACTGCGAGAGTCTTCGCAGAATCCCCCTCCGTCACAATCAGCGTACACTTCTCAGATTGCGCGGTTCCAGCTTTGTTGGCGTCATCCAACTTGGGAATACCAGTAATCTTGGACTTGCGGGTTCCATCAGACTTGGAGAGTTCCTTCATCTCCTTGAACTTGGAGAGCGCCAGGAGTTCATCTTGAATACCAGTCTTGAGCGCGTTCTTAATGAATGTCTTCGGTGGCTCAAACTTACTCCCAAAATCTTGAACCTTTGAGGTACACTCAGACTTGACCTGACTTGAGAATGATGGATTTTCAAGGGTTGCCTTCACAAAGATATTGAATGTATTCTTAACCTGTTGAGGTCTCAACTTAATCTTCTTCGCCAATTCATCAATCACACCGGACGCCAAAAGGGACGCCACGTGGTCCACGTGAGACCCACCCTTGGTCGTACAGATACCATTCACAAAAGACACCTGTTCAAGACCATTTTCAGCTGGACCAACACACACCGACCAACGGTCTGTAGTCACAGAACAGAGCTCTGTAACACCCTCGTGCATCTTGGCGTACGCCTCAAAGCTCATCTTTTTGAGTGCTTCCCCCTGGAACTTCACCTTGCAGTTCGCCGTTGTGCAGATGTTTGCATCGAATACCCGCTTTTCAAAAATCTTGTAAATTGCAGCGTCCATTTTTGTCATACCAAAACGTTTCCAATCTGGGATAAACGTGATGGACACCGACGAAGAGGCACCCCCGTGCTTTGTAATTTTTGGTGGGTGACATACCGTCATATTATTGTTCCACGTTTGAGTGTACGTCTGTTTGGTCTCGTGGTCCTTAATCACGATTGAGAACTCCGAGGAGTAAATATTCGTAAGCTTTGCCCCGTACCCATTGCGACCCCCAACGATACGCTTCTTTGTATCATCATAGTTCGTACTCGTCAGAAGATGACCAAAGGTAAGTTCGGGATTCCACACCCCCTCCTTTTCGTGCATTCGCACACCAATACCCCCGAGAGGACCGTTGTTCTCGATGGTCACGGCACCAGTGTCCTTGTGTACCTCCACTGAGATGTTTGTAACACTCTTCGGGTGGACCGAGTTTCGGTCGATTGCGTTGACCAGAATTTCATCAAATATTTTCAGCAACGCTGGGGAATAGTTTAGACTTTTCTTTTCGAACGTGTTACGAGCCTTGTTAAGTATCCAGTACGGTTCAGTGCCGATATCAATCGGACCGACATATGAATCAGGTCTCTTAAGGACATGTTCAATGTGGGTGAGTTTTTGAATGCTTTCACCCATTGTTTCTTTAACTTTTAGAGCGTCATGTCTTTACTTAGGTTTATTCTCAACAATGAACTTGTGTAAATCGCGCACCCAATTCTCAAGTTTCCTGTAGGACACGGCACCTTCTTGTTGTCTGGTGAGTTTTATAAGACCACATTGTCTCGCTGTATGTAATTGAGGATTGTAATAGATATTATTTTCAAAACAGCACACACATACACGCTTTACTTTCCGTCCAAAGAATTTGTATCGAGACACGTTATCTTCAAACGATATTTTACTGAGTTCTATAAATTGATCAAGTAACTTCATTTCATATGTGCGATCCTTGCGACACATGATATCAAGTGGAGCCTCACACATGTAGCAATTATATGTCCATTTTATTTTCATTCTTACATATAGAACATGGCTTACCTTTATCTTATAGCTACGATTGTTGTTCTTTACCTTATGATGCAGAACAAGACTAGAGGTATGAACAAAGCGATTGAAAAACTTGTGAGACAGTCAGCCCGATATGCCGTTGCTGCGCAACAGGATGAGTCGCCCGTCATTGCTATACTTCACGCGAACTATGCGGCGGCTTACTTTTACGCGCTCAAGGACATCGCCTCTGAATCACAAATCCATAACGCCACTGGGATTGATGTGAAAAAATTCAAGGAGCACGTCACAAATGTCCAAGATATGGTCACACGAAAGACCTCTGAAAAGTGTCCAGAATTTGTAGGTCAAGTTGATGTGTATCTGGCCCAAATTGGTGGAGAGGCTGCCTAAGTCATCATCGATATTGAAAATATCCAACTATACAAATGGAAATCATTCGTGATACTATGTGGAATGCTTGTCTCTCTGACGCGGTAAAGATGTACCGTCTTAGAGAGCCAAATGATAAGTGTTATCGCCTCGCAGATGCGACGTGGAAGTGTAAGATGGCCTATATCAAGCATAGCAACATAAAAAAGAATAACTCGATTGTTATTCTTGAGAGCGTTCCAGTGGTGATTCAAGAGCAACGGACACACCATAAGATATGTGGTGCTATCACAATGTCTGGTAAAAGGTGCGGTTTCAAAGCCGTGTGTGGTGATTACTGTAGAAAGCATAAAGTATCCTCAGCAAGTTTGGGTGATAAAATGGATGTAAGTAGTCTCTTGAGTCAGTTAGACGGAATTAAAATCAATAGCTAATATAAACAATGTTTCTCGACCAAGAGAGCCTTAGACCTGTAATAATAGCAATGGCTGTGTATCTCACAATCGCTACTGTCGTGCCCCGTGTAGTAAAGAAACCCACGGGTATTCAACCAATCGATGAACTCGTGATGACGCTCATCGCCCAACAGGGTTCACTTATGAGTGGTACTATTCTCGTTGGTCTCGTTATTCTCTTGACCAATTACATTGAAAACGAATTCTTGTAAGACGTTGGACTTACCCACAAGATTCTTTGTGTGTTCGTGGTCCATTGTACGCACACGTGTCTCATATGCATGTCGCATGAACTCCAAGAGTTGGCCTTTGTCTGGTTTACCCCAAGACATCCCCTTTTTGAAGAGAAAATCATCCCTCTCCAACTCTTGAAGTCCACACGCAATCGTATACGGGGTCTTTACATATTCAGGTGCACCCCCGTAATTCGTAATAATCACTGGTTTATCTCGTAACGCAGCCTCCACGGCACCCATACCAACACCCTCGGAGTTTGAGAAACTCACATAGCAGTCACAACGATTATGAATGGCGTCCATTTCCGTGTCTGATATGAGTCCATTGATGACCTCGACATTTGGGAGCTTTATTTCAACATCACGACCACAGGTCGCCTTTACTACAAGACGTGTATTGGGTTCGTTGAGACGTACAAATGATTCTAGGATGTCCTTAAAATTCTTTCGTTGGTCCAGGATGTTACCGATATGATAAAATGTGTAAGGTTTTTCAGGCGCCGTTGGGATGTGGGCGTGTATGACGTAGAACTCGTTCTCAGGGAATTGTCTCGATAGAACTCTTTTACAAAATTCACTGGGTACAGCCACTCTCTTAAATTCCTTCATAATGAGACCATAATCTTCATGAACTGTTTCAGTTTCACACACAGTCATACAGGCGAGATTCTTTACACGTGTCTTCAGATACTTGAGGTATTCTATATGTTGCTGTATCGGAATCAAAAATACCAGACCGTGTTCACTCTCAGGAAGTTCACTTCCAAGGGTATGATATGTCGCATTCTCAAATAATTGGGTGTACTTACTCGCATGCTGACCGATACCACTAAGTAAAGTTGGACCTATGATGATCATTTGGTATAAAGATAATCTTGCTTTTATATATAATAAAATGGATTCGTTGCGAAAAGAAATTCAAGATGAAATGACCCGTTCTCGTCTCGATAAGACGAGACTCTATGAATTAATGGATAAGATTGTGAGCGCCATGGCGAGTGGTACCGGTCGCGAAGGTCCATCTGGTCCACGAGGTCCCGCTGGTGCCGAAGGCCCTGCTGGCCCTGCTGGCCCCGCTGGCCCCGCTGGCCCTGCCGGTTCAGACGGTGTATGTAAGTGTAAATGTAAGAGCGTTGAAGAGGCGCCAGCCAAAAAGACTACGACGTCTACAAAGAAGAAGACAAGCTCCGCGTAAGTTTGTCTATATTCAACCTTAGTGAGTAATTTTAATCATTTACTGAAATAAATTATACATTTTATACCAGTAAATGAAGCACATTGATTTTTCAAAACCTATTCGTCTCATCAACCTACCAGTGAAGACACCACCACGGGAGCGCATTCTATTCACGAAGACGATTATATGGTCGAAGGAGTCGAAGCCCCACCGCGATTCACAAACCAAACGAAGGTTCCAAAAATAGTCGCCAATAGTGCGACGAGTACTCCAAATGAATATTTCTTTGGTGCTTCCTCCGGTGGCTTATCAGGTAACTTTTGAACATTATGATTGAGGGTATCAATTTTACCAAGTAGTTTTTCGAGTGCCTGTAATATCTGAAGTTCTCTATCCCTCGGTTTCTCCTTAACATTCACAGTAGTAATCTCAAGAATCATATACCACTTCGCGTCAGGTTGAAGCGTTACATAATCACCATCGTCTTGTTGTTCGTAGATGGTAAAATTCATCTTCTTGATTGATATAGGGTTAAAATAATTAGTGTGACGATTGAAACTTTTCCATTGTTTATCTCGCATGACAGTTGAAGAAGATGGGGTCATATGTCTCTCTAACGGCACTCTCGCGAACACCTGGCCATGCCTCTCGTCAAGAATTTGAGCAACTTTTGGAATTTCTGGACACACAATATCCACAAACTTTGCAATGTCTGTGAGACTACCATTACCAGCATCAGCCTCACCCACCTGTGTGATATAGAAATCAACCATCTTGATACCCAAAACTCTACTCATATCCTCCACGTGTGTATTGGACTCTAATCGTAAATCTAGGGAAAATGTATTGTTCGTACCGTTTACAAAATTTGAATCTATGATAACATATTGAACCTTCTTAGGTATATCGTCAAGAGACATTCTGAAGTATACTGATATAAAAAATAACCACACTTTCCCTGTAAATGTACATCAAGGCTGTATACCGAACCGTTTTAACAATGACTCCATTCTATATTGAAAACTTCTGTCTTTGGGTAAAGACAGCCATATGGGATGCCCCTCGTCGTATATATTTGGATGTGGATTTGGAAAGACAAAAGATTGAACGGGACCTAAGTCGTATTGGTGATAGACAAAGTTCAAGTGAATAAATGGATTATATTCCACTCGTTACAGACGAGTTTAGAATTGCATTCTGCCAGTCAACTGAACCACTGTGTCCAGACGTTCAGCGTCTCATCTGGGAAAAAGTTCTCTACGACACTATAAGGTTGGAACCACCACCAGCACCTAAAAAATGCCGTATTCGATACTCAAGAGTTTCTATGAACTTATCGCCCCTAGGCCTTCCCCCAGAGTACCGGTGTACCCCGAATATGATATAATAGAAGCCACAAATGAGGTGGGTGAAATCGTCATCTTGCATATGCCGAAAAACTATAGCCTAAGTTATAATTAGAATTACAATAATTAATGGATTCACTTCGTCGTAGCCACCTTGAAAACTTTCTTTCGAAGTGTGAGAATGCACTCTCACAATTCAAAAAGAAGCGCCGTGATACTTTCGTGAGATATGGTGATACTCAATACGATGAACATATCTCTCGCCTTCTCTCGTTAACGAACAAAGTTGCTGATGAACTCCGTGATATCGACGCGACAGAGGATAATCAATTTATCGATACCCTTCTCAATGAGTACTCAAACTTGAATGAGACTATTTCAGATGTACACGACACACTCGTACAATCGTTGCAAGTGGAGTTTGAAAATATAGACAAAGAGATATGGTACAATAAACATTTTGATAATTGGGTACAATTACCTGAAAGACAGGAGTGCCAGTCATTCCCCGTTGGCCAAAGACTGCGATATTCTCAATGTCGTCATAAGATGTTTGACCACCTTGAGATGGAATGGAAAAGACGAACATTCCCAACACTCGCACACCGATTAGAGTTTTTCTAAAAACTTAGATAAGGACAACCCACCAAGTACAAATAAAAGATGGCGAAGACTGTCGTGCAAGTTGAATGTTACAACCGCAACCAAAAGCGTATGGTTATGCGTACAACCTATCTTGATTCAGACTCCGAATACGAACCACCGAGTGACTCTGAATCGGACTCCGACTCTGAATCGGAATCCGAGGAAGTTTCAGATTCTGAAGAAGGTACCGACTACGAATCGGAGACCGAACCAGACTCAGATTCCGAAGAGCTTGATGACCCAAAGCCATTCTTTGGCCCTGGTTTTCGCGTATACTTCGATAGCCACGCTGATAAAAAGAAGTTTATGACTGCATTTGGATTTTAATAATTATATTATAATAAGATGGAACTCCCCAACTATATTCGTAAGAAAATGTCGCTATTTGAAAGATTCAAACTATTTAGGTACAAACGGGGTCTGAAAACATCTATGGCGAAACTGGATTACTACATTGTTCGTGTAACGCATCTCAAATGTTGTAAATATGAGACATTGATGTATTACTATGACGGAAAAATCGAAGAATATCAGAAAAAAATGTGTACAAAATATGCATAATAAAATATTTACATATATCAGATATGAAAGGACCCAAACTCCTCCCCAAGAAAATCACGTCCAAGATGACTACACAAGAAACTAAGAAATACGAGAAGCTTCAAAAGGAATGGATAAAGACGGGTGACGATATGGTCAAAGCGCAAGCTAAGTCCGTTGAGTATGGTCGCACGATTGATACAATAAAGGAACCAACGGCTGCCCAGAAGAAGAAGGACAAATCCCTCATCGATGCTGGGTTCAAGGCTGAACTCAAAGCCTTTAAGAAGGCTGATGAATATGATGCGTATAAGGACGCAATGAAAAAAAAGTACGATTGAATATAAGATGATACGATTACGCATTGGAATAACCGACGAGACAACTCCAGAAGACCTCGACGGTTATTTCACTCAAATTTGGAAACATCAACAGAGAGTTATACTTGTTTTTGACACGACACAGTGTTGTCGTTTATCTCTCAGACGCGCAATGAAAATGAAATCTGTCCTTAATAAACATCGGGAAAACTCGCGGAAGTTTATTGAACACAGTAATATTATGGTTACAAGTAATTTAGCAAAGAATATTTTAAGAACCGCCCTCGCCATTATTCGGACGGAAAGACCTGTGTATGTCCACAAAGTTTAAACGAAACAGTAGACACATCTCGTTTGTTGAAATCCATTAAATGTAGAGGCTGCGGCAATTGTATAGGCTCCAAAGTTTTCAACATAGACCCATTCACCGATTGCGAGATCTGGGAGCTGGCAGTTCTCCGCAATCACGTCAATAGAATCACAAGTCGGACCAAATACTATGGATTCGTATAATTTTCCATCTCGTTCATTATATGGTTGAATTATAGGTTTTGCATGATCAAAGTATACACAATTGAATGATCCATATATGCCATCGTTAAGGTAGTAGACAAATTTGTCACCCACCTTCTTCTTACCGATGACATTTGTCACAAGTGTGTGCGAAGAGCATACAAAGTATCGCCCGGGTTCTCCGATGATTTTTACGGAATCATCTGGGAAAAAGTCTATGAGTCCACGATTGACTTCCACGGCAATTTCTTCAAATGTTACACCGTCATCTGTGTTGTATCCTGGAAATCCACCACCGATATCTACAAGATCCATCTCGTACCCAACATCCTTGGCAACATCAAAAGCATTTCGGACATCTTGAAGGGCTGTGTAGTATGTCTTGGCATCTTGACAGTTGCTTCCCACGTGGAATGAGATACCAACAACATTTAGGTCAAGAATCTTTGCGGTTTGTAATATATTCTTAATCTCTGTTTGATCGGCACCAAACTTACAATTGAATTTGCAGATAGATTTTGAATCATCAGTCTTGATACGGAGAACCAATCGTGCATGTGGGTGATACAACTTAATCTTGTAGAGTTCATGAACATCATCGAAAGTCATGAGGTCAACATCTTCTGAACGAGCAAATTTAATTTGACCACTCGCCTTACATGGATTGGCATAGATTATATTAGATGGATCCACATCATGATTGATGACTTGACTGATTTCATTCTTGGAAGCGCAATCAAACCCAATGTCAAATTTACTCAAAATCTTTGTGATGACTGGGTTTGGGTTACACTTCACCGCGTAAAAGGGTTTCACTCGTGGTAGATGCTCTACCCATCGTTCATATTGTTCAACAATCTTCTTGACATTCACAATATAGAAAGCTGAATTGTCGTCATTGTTCTCTAAAAACTTACTGATGATATCAATGATGTTGGTACAACCTTCTTCAAAGATGCGGACATCACACTCTTGGATAAGACTGACAAGATCGGGGAAGTCAGACATATTGTACTATCGTTGATAATCTTTAAACGTACTTAGAAATACTCCCCAATTAAGCATTAAGAATGGAAGACCTCCGAGCCGTTATGCAAATAATAGATAGGAACTCTGATTCCATATCAGAAGGGGACTATCTTGAGTTATGTAATCGAATGAAGAAGTTGTACAAAACAAAGGGAGGTTACAGAACTCTATTCAATTATGAGGAACCTATGGTTGATACTCTAAATCAAAGTGATGCTACCATAGACTACTTTGAGAATCATTATATTGATAGAGCTCTTGATGTAGACAAAAGCTTTCTACAAATACAAATGGACTATATATTGAGAGAACGAGATGCACATAAACCCATAAAGCGTCTCACAAAGCACATACGAGAAAGAGCAATTTCACATTATTGTACGATGCATAATATCATATTAGATGAAAACACACCGGAGTGTCTAAAATCGTTTCACGAAGAAAGTGGGTACATACTTGGTGACCTACAAGATACATTCGAGGTGGCATTGGACAAATTGTACAAATCGTATATGTATGTAGAGAATCAATATAGATATAAACTACGTGAACTCGTTGAAAAACGAGCAGAACGAATGGACTGGATGATAGACGACCTCGATAGTGTATAGCCTAAGTTGGACCTAGACCCTTGTAATTGTAAGTCAAACAATGGAAGCCCCTGTAGAACGCATCCCGGAGGGCCCAATGTTCAAGAAGTTTGAACTCCCTCTCGAAATGGGCATCGTCCGTTATTTTTACACGTATTTTAACAGTCGTCTCGCTACAATGGATATCGCATTTAACGAGGCTACACTTGACTTATTGGAAGGTATTGCTCAAAAGATGGAGCGCCAACCAGATGTTGAAAACGCGGGTGAAAAACATATGAGAATGTTCTATTCAATCCCAGATACAGTCACAGATTTGCGGGTGTGGGCAGATGAGCAAGGGAAAGACTATGATGGTATGATTTCAACGTATACTATGATGGAAGACGCGTTCAAGGTGCGCGTCCAAAATGGAATCTCGACACGCGCCGAGTACTTTTTTAAGAATGTAGACCTAAGTCAGGACTATTACTTGTAATTTCAACTTGAACAATGGACTCTCTCGTCAGCCTTATGCAATCCATCGACCTCATTTCCAAGTCAATCCCAGAGGGGGAATACTTGAAAATGTGTAACGATATGAAAGATATTTACAAAGTCATCCCAAGACCCACGTCACCTGGGGCTCATTTACCAAGAATTAATGCACCCCGCGCCCTCCCCGAGTCGGACACAGAATCCGACGATGAATCTGATGATGACGACGACTTTAGATTGGAAACCAGGTTTGTTGTGGAGAGGCACGAACTTGAGCGCCTTGTTAACTTCATTCGAGAATACGAGGAAGAAATAAAACGAGTGCAGAGTAGACTCAGATACCTCAAAATTAAACAGAGAATCACAGCAAATGTGAGAAGAGATGCTGTACGGGAGAGAGCACAACAGCTTGGATTTAGAATGCGCGAACTCACAATAGAAGAACTTCGTGCAAAGGGGCATCACATACCCGATGAACGAGGCTTTTACAAAAGTTATCTTGAGAGACAAAACTTAATCACGAGAGATGTTATCAATGATTTGAATGATGACCTTGCCGAACTCACGAGAGCTAGAGATGAGAGTTGTGCCCGACGAGAAGAACTTCAGAATTTAATCCGTGGAGCAC
>Ga0222719_10001716_pt1 | contig 20832 bp, 19 predicted proteins | sample C33_34DmetaG_FD_165039 | JGI IMG/M metagenome (GOLD analysis project Ga0222719, IMG submission 165039) | Estuarine water microbial communities from San Francisco Bay, California, United States - C33_34D | ecosystem: Environmental > Aquatic > Marine > Unclassified | place: USA: California... | reverse complement strand
TATGATCTACCTTATGCACGCGATGTAGAGGCCTATTCTGGCTTGGTGGTTCACGGCCCTCTAATCGCAACGCTACTGCAGGGTTTCGCTACCGATTTGAGGAAAAGTAAAAAAATGACGGGGTTTGATTTCCGTGGCATCACTCCCCTCTTTGTCGACCGACCTTTTACCCTGGAAGCCCGTGACGCTAAAGATGGCTCTCTTGAATTATGGGCTCGCGGCCCTGATTCCGAGCTGGCTATGTCTGCCAACGCATACTTTGAATAAAAATAATTTGGAACACAAAGCATGACTAAAGAAAATACCCCAACGATCGGCTTCATCGGACTTGGTGTCATGGGAGGCCCAATGTGTCGTAACGTTGCCGGTAAGCACGATGGCGATGTAATAGCCTTCGACATGGCCGATGCAGCCTTCGAATCTATTGCCGACACCAAAGCTAGCCGCGCAGCATCCATCCCTGAATTGGCCGAGCAGGCAGACATTGTGTTTCTGTCCCTGCCAGGCGGCCCTCAAGTTGAATCCGTCTGCTTAGGCAAGGCAGGCCTGGCCAGCGCCAATCCCCCTCCATCAATCATCATCGATTTGAGCACCACCTCTGTTGCATCTGCCCGCACTACGGCCTCCAAGCTGACCGAGCTGGGCATCACCTTTGTCGACGCGCCGGTTGCCCGCACCAGAGAGGCGGCCCAACGAGGCGAGCTCAGTATTATGGTGGGCGCAGATAGCGACACCTTCGCACAAATAAAACCCTACCTGTTCTACATGGCCTCCGACGTCACCCATGGCGGAGACATTGGCTGCGGACAAGTCCTCAAGCTCACCAATAATGCACTGGTATTTGAAAACACTTTGGCCCTGGCAGAAATGATGGTTGTAGCTGAGCGCGCCGGCGTCGCACCATCGACCTTCATGGAAGCCATATCCAAAGGCTCCGGCGACAGCTTTGCTTTACGTAACCACGGCATGAAAGCTCTGCTCCCAAGAGAATTCCCTGAGAAAGCTTTCCCTCCAGAGTACGTTGTTAAAGATTTCAGTTACATCCTTGACCTAGCGGAACAAACCGGGGTGAACAGCCGAGTAGCAAAACTTGCCGAAAGATATTACGCCACAGCTGCAAAAAGCGGCTGGTCCGGTCGCTACTTCCCCTGCGTTATTGAGATCATCGATCAGGATGTAGATCTTAGCGAGTGATGCTCTCGCCCCCTTACATAACCACAAACACTAAAGACACTAATACCAGGCGAGGCCTAAATGAAAATTTTCGATTTGTCCGGCGAGTTACTTACAACCGAACTAGCCTTCCCCGAAGGCCCCATTGCCATGCCTGACGGCAGCGTGATAGTCGTGGAAATCAAAGGCGGTGAATTAAAACGCGTCTATCCCAGCGGCGAGCTACAAACTGTCGCAACAGTCGGCGGCGGCCCCAACGGTGCAGCTATGGGGCCAGACGGATACTGCTATGTATGTAATAACGGCGGGTTTAGCTGGCGTACCGATGACGGCTATTCTCGCCCCACCGGCGTAGCCGACGACTATGACGGTGGCTCAATACAGCGCGTCAATATCGATACCGGTGACGTAGAAGTACTTTACACACATTGTGATAGTGTGCCGCTACACGGCCCTAATGACATAGTCTTCGATAATCAAGGCGGCTTTTGGTTTAGCGATTTCGGCAAAAAGTTTGACGACCATATCATGCTTGGCTTTCTCTACTATGCAGCCATTGATGGCAGCTCAATTCGTTGCGTCGCCAACCACTTGCTTACCCCTAACGGAGTGGGACTATCACCAGATGGCAAGAACGTTTACGTCTCAGAAACGGAAACAGCTCGCTTATGGCGCTATCCTGTAACCAAACCCGGGGAAACAACTCTTGAGCCCTGGCCATCTCCCAATGGCGGCATCCTTCACAATGGGGTCGATGGCTACCAGCGTTTTGATTCTTTGGCCGTTGAGGCCAACGGAAACATCTGTGTGGCGACATTGGTCAATGGTGGTATCAGTGTTTTTTCCCCGGAAGGCGAATTACTTGAATTTCACCGTGCTCCTGAAGGTTACTGCACCAACATCTGTTTTGGTGGCGAAGATATGCAAACCGCCTACATCACTCTATCTGGCTATGGCCAGCTACTAAAAGTTAAATGGCCCAGACCTGGATTAAAGCTCGCTTTTTAACTTAACCACTTACATGCCCTAAGCGGGAATTCTGCTTGACCCAGAAAAGTATATAATGCATTATGCATCACGCTGAGTTTTCGCCCGAAACCAAAATACTGGCAACGCGAAAGATCACTACTAACCCGAGGCAAAGGACATCCCTCCTTTGCTTCACATCTGGACCCAACATGCGGTAGCGAAAGCAACACCAGGCTGGGCCAGTCATTCATCACTTTTGGAGAATCGACGTGAGCGAAGGAACTGTAAACGAAAGCTACGGCGCAGAGATGGCGGAAGGCAAAATTACCGACGAGGCCATTGCTAAAGCCAAAGCCATGATTGGCCTGCAACTGCGCCCAGAAGGTCCATACCTGCAAGACGCCACTGCAGACACTCTGCGCAACTGGTGCAACGGTATTGGCGACCTGAATCCCCTGTACCGCGACCCAGGCTACGGTGCATCTTCTCGCTACGGGGGCCAGATCGCCCACCCTAATTTCCCTATGGCGTATGGCTGGGTTGGTCGTACTCGCTGGGGCCTGTCAGGCGTTCACGGCTTCTACGCCGGTAATGACTGGGAAATGTTCCGCCATATTCGTCCGGGTGATCGCATCAACGCCATTGAGCGTGTTGTTGGTGTTGAAGAGAAAGAAAGTAAGTTCTCTGGTCGCTTAGTTCTGCAATATGTAGAAGCCTGCTACTACAACCAGCGCAATGAACTGGTTGCCCGTGCTCTCGGTACCTGTACGCGCCACGAGCGTAAAGCCGCTCGCGACACCGGCAAGTACAAAGAGATCGAAACGCATGAGTACACCAACGAAGAACATGATCGTATCGATCAAATGGTACTGGACGAGCCTAAGAACATTCGCGGCGAACACACCCGTTACTGGGAAGATGTTGAAGTCGGCGAAGAGCTGCCCACCATAGCGCGTGGCCCTCTGTCACTGATGGATACCATGGGTTTCCTCGTAGGCTGTGGTCGCGGCCACACCCATGGCGTAATTCTGCAAAATGCGGTTAAACATCCAGGTCACTTCTTCCGCAACCCGGAAGCGGGCGGCGGTGTTGAATATTCCGGTATCGGTCACCACCGTGAATCTACTGCGAAAAATGTGGGTGTACCAGGCACTTACGACTACGGCCCGCAGCGTTCGGCTTGGATGTGCTCTCTGGTCACCAATTGGATCGGGGATGCAGGTGTTCTGAAACGTATCCGCACCCAAATGCGTCGTTTCAACATCATGGGAGATACCACATTCTGTAAAGGTAAAGTCATCAAGAAATACGTTAAAGATGGTTCTCCTTTGGTAGACATCGAAATTGCAGCAGAGAATCAGCGTGGCGAAATAACCACTCCGGGGCTGGCCACTGTCATGTTGCCTTCGCGCGATGTCAGCATGCGCGCATTTATCGATGGCTCTAACTGCGACCTAGAGCTGCCAGTCGTTCGCTAGGTGACTGACGTCAGGCGTCCCGCCTATTCGATGTAGATCGAGGCGCACGATATCTGGAACTGAAGGATGCAATAACAGCATGCAAGATCTAAAGGAAAGTCACACCGATAGCCTGCCCTTAGCAGGCTATCGTGTTCTTGAGCGCTCGCGAGGAGCAGCGACGGCTTATGCTGGTCGCCTTATGGCAACACTCGGTGCCACTGTTATTCTAATGGAACCTGAGACAGGTTCTCCACTTCGGCAGGCTCCACCCTGGCTTGACGACGATGAACAACAAAGCGCGCTGTTTGCTTACCTCTCAGTAGGCAAACGCAGCTTAATCTGTAACTTGGAAACAGCAGCCGGCAAACAGCTTTTTAACCAGCAATTACAAAACGCCGATATCTTTATCGACGATACGCCGGTTGCTGAGCGTGAAACTCTCGGGCTCACTCCAAAAGCCATCGCCGAAAAATTCCCCAACCTGATCCATGTTTCACTGCTACCTTTCGGCGCTACTGGGCCCAAAGCAGATTGGGACGGTGAAGAGTTGAATATTGTACATGCCGGCAGTGAAGGCTACCTGCTACCTAACGGTTTCGCACAAGAGTCGTTCCCTGAACGTGGACCGTTAAAAATGTACGGCCATTTTGCTGAATACCAGGGTGGCGTTTATGCAGCGACAGCTGCACTCTCGGCTCTGTGGTCAGCGCCGGTATCTGGCGGCCAATATATTGATGTGTCATCACAGGCTGCAGTTTTGCTTTGTGGCGCCTACGCCATGCAGCGCTTGGGCGACGGTTCTCTTGAACATCGTGCAACACGAAAATTCCGCTATGGCGGTGTATTTAAAACCGCCGATGGCTACATTCAACTCTTGACTCTGGAAGATCGCCAATGGCAAGGCACGGTCGAACTCATGGGCAACCCTGAATGGGCGAAAGCTGAATGGCTGCAAGACCCTCTTGAACGCAGCCGACGTGGCGATGAAATCAATCACCACATACGCGAATGGATGGCTCAGCATTCCGTAGAAGATATCGTCAGTAAAGCCCAGGAACTGGGTGTTCCAGCCGCAAAATATCGTAATCCAGAGGATGTCATAGCAGGCGAGCAGGAGGCTTTCCGAGGCCTCTTCGAAACCACGACCCTTGAGAATGGTCAGCAAACCGAAATCCTGTTGGCGCCGTTTCGATTCAAATTCTCTCCCCTCCATTTTACTGGTGGAGTTCCTGCTCTCAATGAACTGGCACAACCAACTCGGGCCGGGGATATAAATACATGAGTACTTCAAAACTACCCCTGAGCGGAGTTCGTATCGCGGACTTCACAATTCACAACGCCGGTCCCTTTGGTACTCACATACTCTCTCAGTTGGGCGCCGAGATTATTAAATTTGAAAGCAATGCGCGTCCCGACGCTCTTCGTAAGCCCCATGCCGTTTATGGACGTATGGGGCCAGCAACGTTCGATCAGGTGACAGCCAATAAGCTGTCCGTACGTTTAAACTTAAAAAAAACCGAAGCTGTAGACTTGGCCAAACGCGTGGTTGCCATCTCGGATATTGCTGCCGAAAGTTTTCGTGCTGGGGTCATGAAACGCCTGGGATTGGACTTCGAAACACTCTGCCAAGTGAAACCTGATCTGGTGATGCTTTCCCTATCTTCTTGTGGCCAAGATGGCCCCGATTCTCACTTCGCAGGTTACGCACCATTATTTGGCGCTTGGGGAGGACTTGGCGCCTTGACTGGCTATCCCGATGGCCCACCGGTTGAAATTCGACACGTAATGGATCACGCCTCTGGTTACCACGGTGCTCTGGCAGTGATCGCCGCTTTGTTACAGCGCCGACGCACCGGTAAACCACAATTTATTGATCTTGCCGCGCGTGAAGTCTCTTCAGCCATGATTGGTGATGCATTAGTAATGGGAGCCATGGGATTACCCGTTAAGCGTCCAGGCAATGGCGACATAGCAATGGCGCCGCATGGTGTTTATGCCACAGCCCAAGATGATCGTTGGCTTACTATTGCTGTTCGCAATGATCAGGAATTTTTAACGCTGCTCAACATCCTAGAGAAGCAGGATTTTGCTACGGATTCACGCTTTAATACAGTGATTGCGCGTAGGCAAAACAGCGCTGAGCTTGATGGTTTGATGACTCAATGGCTGGCATCATGTAACGCAGAAGAGACGGCAGAAGCGCTACAGGTAGCCGGCGTATGTGCACATGTTTCCTGGAGCACTCAAGACATAGCCAATGATCCACATCTGCATTCTCGAAAAACCCTAGTTAATGTTGATGACACAAGTAACCCTGATCGACTTGCTGTAGGTTCTCCCGCTATCTTTTCCAAGTCTGCCGAAGTCGGTGTTCTTCGAGGTACCCCCGATCTCGGACAGGACGAAGACTATGTATTCGGTGAACTCTTAGGATTAGACCGTAAACAGCGTCAAGATCTGGAAGAACGGGAAATTATCTTTTAGAGTCATCAATCGCTTTGTATAAATTTAAGCCAGTCTTTTATCTGAGGAACACGATATGAGTAAATCAATCTACCTGGTTCTCGACATGATGAACGATCTTGTTCATTTAGACGGTCCTAATGGCAATGCCCCCTATGGGGAACAATCACGTGAACGCGATATCGTCGCTAAAACCCGCAAAGCCATTGATAAAGCACGCGCAGCAGGTGTACCAATCGGATTCGTACGTGTCGGTTTTTCGTCTGACTACCGCGAATGTCCTCCAAACTCACCCATCTTCTCCGGAGCACGTAAACTCCAAATATTCCAACTCGGTGGATGGGGTACTGAAACCCATCCGGACCTGGAGCAGCGTGACGACGATTTTGATATTGTGAAGCATCGAGTCAGTCCTTTTTATGCTACATCGCTAGAGGCCATCCTACGCGCCAACGACATAACCCGTATCTACTGCTCTGGCATCTCCACCAATGCAGTAGTCCAAGCTACCGTGCGGGAAGGACACGACCGCGATTTGGATATCGTGGTTTTGGAGGATTGCTGCTGTGGTTTGACGACCAAAGAACATGAAGTTGCTATCGAAAGCTTCAAGCGATTCTGTACCCTTACCTCATCTGAAGACGTTGTATTCGAGTAAATTCGATGAGCAAAATTGCCAGAAGTTTTTTGTTTGTTCCTGGCGATCGTCGCGATCGCTTTGCCAAAGCCGCCGCCAGCGGTGCCCACACCATGATCATTGATCTGGAAGATGCTGTCGGTTTGCACGCCAAAGCCGAGGCACGTGCAGCTACTGAAGAATGGCTTGCCTCGGGCAATCTTTGTTGTGTGCGGATCAACAGCGCCGATACCGAATGGTTTGTCGACGATATCACTATGGTATCTCGGTACGATATACCAGTTATGCTGCCAAAAGCCGATCTTGAATCTCTACAAAAAACCAGTAAAGCCATCCCAAATCAGACACTCATCGCGTTGGTCGAAACAGTTAGAGGCTATATGGAGCTGCGCCCAATGGTCGCTATTACCAATCTCAGTCGTTTCGCATTTGGCAGCATCGACTTCGGTGTAGAGTCCGGCATAGACGACACCGCCGACACCATGACCGTGGTACGCACCAACTTTGTGCTGGAGTCCTGTTACGGAGGGCTACTGCCGCCCGTCGATGGTGTTAGCGTTAACGTCAAAGATGAAGCGCTCGTGCATCAGGATACCAAACGTTCCAAACAATTAGGCTTTGGTGGCAAACTTTGTATTCACCCTAAACAAGTGGCTGCAGTAAATAGCGCCTTTACCCCCACACCGGAGCAAGCCGATTGGGCCCAGCGCGTATTACAAGCATTCACTGAAAGTCAAGGAGCAGCCGTCGCCGTCGACGGTAAAATGATCGATAAACCAGTTGTCGAACAAGCTCGCCAAATACTTGCCGATCTAACTAATTGAGCAATCAACATGGCAGGGTTGTTTCGCCCCCCTGCCTAGTGTTGAAAATACGCGCCCGTTCTAATTATGTATGTACATCAACCTATTACATTTTAGAACCACACCATTCTGGAGTTAGAGATGTCACAAGATAAAATATGGGATGTAGTCGTTGTTGGTGCTGGGAATGCTGCAATTTGCGCCGCCCTGTCCGCCAAAGAGCAAGGTGCTGATGTACTAGTACTCGAGAAAGCACCATATGACGAGCGTGGGGGAAACTCGCTGTTCACAGCCGGAGCTTTCCGCTTCGTGCACGATGGACTAGACGATTTACGCACAGACATTCTTGATGACCTTTCGAAGGCGGAAGCGGATCAAATAGGCAACCTACCGCCCCACTCCAAGCAGCACTATATCGACGATATTATGCGAGTCACAGAATACAACGCAGATGAAGAACTTGTGGAAATTCTGGTAGGCCAGTCTCGTGACACTATGCGCTGGATGCGCAAACATAAAATCCGCTTTATCCCAATGTTCGGCCGCCAATCATTCAAAATCGATGGCAAACACCACTTCTACGGTGGCCTAAATATTGAAGCTGTGGGCGGCGGCTGGGGCTTAGTAGATCAATTAATGAGGGCTGCTGACCGCGAGGGCATTACTATTCGGTATTCCACTTGGCTCGTTGATCTACTGCAAAATCAAAAAGGTGACTGTATCGGAGTTCGCGCCAAAGGTCCGGAAGGCTTTGAAGTAATAAAAGCTAAAGCAGTAGTGCTGGCTTGTGGAGGTTTTCAAGCAAATCCAGAAATGCGCGCTCGCTATCTCGGCCCAGGCTGGGAAATGTGTAAAGTTCGCGGCACTCGATACAATACGGGGGACGGTATTCGTGCCGCCCTGGATATTGGGGCGTACCCCTTTGGTGGGTGGTCCTCCTGTCACGCTGTACAGTGGGATGTCAGTGCGCCATCATTTGGCGATAGAGTTGTCCTCGATAATTTCCAGAAGCACTCTTATCCGATCGGCATTGTTGTCAATCTTGATGGCAACCGCTTTATCGACGAAGGTGCTGACTTTCGTAACTACACCTACGCAAAATACGGTCGAGAGGTGATGAAGCAGCCCCAACGTACAGCAGTTCAAATCTTTGATTCCAAAACCATTGAAAATGTGCGCGACGAGTACCGCATCAAGGAAGTCACCAAATTCGAAGCCCATACGCTGGAAGAATTGGCCGAAGGACTGGGCATCAACCCTCAGGGCCTAGTTAATACCGTCAACGAATTCAACGCCTCTTGTCAGCCAGGCGAATACAATCCAGCTATTCTCGATAGTGTTAAAACTGAGGGCATCAACCCACCGAAATCGAACTGGGCATTGCCCATCGACAAGCCTCCTTACACAGGCTTTATGGTAACATGTGGTATCACTTTTACCTTCGGCGGCTTGAAGGTCAACAACCAAGCACAGGTGCTGGATTTAGCAGGTGACGCCATCCCTGGCCTTTACGCTGCAGGTGAACTTGTAGGTGGGCTGTTCTACCAGAACTACCCTGGCGGCACAGGTCTGATGAACGGTGCAGTCTTTGGCCGTCTCGCCGGGACCGGTGCCGGTCTACACAGCCAAACTTAGGCGGCCTACTGCCACACATCGATAGGGAGCGCGTTAATATCAAGATGACACGCTCACGCACTAAGACGCCAAAGTGAATCGCCACTGATTTGCTAGACACCTTTCAGCCTTTACCTTATCTCCTGGCTTCATAATCTCAATTGCTCTTACGGATAGTTGTTTAGAGTTAGCTTTGATATTCTGCGTCAATTGGCGGCCTATAAACGGCTCAACGATCAGTTGCATTAGAGCCCATACCCAGAACCAAGTGCGCCTTTTACAAAAGTGTAGGTTTTTAAGTTGCCCCTAGCAGGAACACTACACCACCTGAAAAGCTATACCAAAACCTACACTTTTTATTTGGTGCGCTCTAGATTCGATTGGATACCATTAGACGCAATTAGACACCAAACCACAGATTAAGCATTAATATACAGTGACTAACAAAAAAGAAATGACAAAAAAAGCAGAAAAAACAATAGCCAGCGAAGCAGCTCACACCCCGATGATGCAGCAGTTTTTGCGCATTAAAGCGGAACATCCAAATCATTTGCTCTTTTATCGCATGGGTGATTTTTATGAGCTCTTTTTCGAAGATGCCAGACGCGCTGCGGCACTACTGGATATAACCTTGACCGCCAGGGGGAAATCCGGCGGAGAGGATATCCCCATGTGCGGTGTGCCCTACCATGCGGCAGAGAGCTACCTAGCGCGCTTGATTCGCAAAGGCGAATCGGTCGCCATCTGTGAACAAGTCGGGGACCCCGCCACCAGTAAGGGGCCCGTGAAGCGCGAAGTAGTTCGCGTCATTACGCCTGGCACACTAAGTGACGATGCCCTACTCGACCAGAACCGCGATAATTTGATCCTCTCCCTGCACCAGGGCAAGGACGCCATCGGGATCGCCTACATCGAGCTCAGCGCCGGTCTTTTCCGGGTGCTTGAAGTACCCGATCGTGAGAACTTGGCAGCCGAGCTCGCTCGCCTGCAGCCCGCTGAAACCCTGTTTTCTCAAGGCTCTGCGCTTGAGGAACTGGTCACCAGTGCCTCCGTTCGCGAACTGGCACCATGGGATTTCGATTTCGAGACCGCGTGCAAAGATCTGAACCGCCATTTCGGCACGCAAGACCTGGCCGGTTTTGGATGCGAACACCTAAGCGCAGCCTTGTGCGCCGCGGGCGCTCTACTGCGCTACGTCAAGGATACGCAGAGGCACGAACTCCAGCATCTCTCGAGTCTAAGCCACGAGCAGCATAGCGATGCCGTTATTATGGACCCCTCAACGCGGCGCAACCTCGAAATCGACATCAACCTGCAAGGGGGAGAAGAAAACACCCTCTACAGCGTAATGAACACGTGCAAGACCTCGATGGGCGCGCGCTTGTTACGCCGCGAGATGCTGCGGCCGCTAGCTGATCGCGCTCGTATCGAAGCGAGACTCGACGCCATTGAGACCTTAATGCAGAACTTCCTCGAGAGCGATGTCCGCACAGCGCTCGCGCATGTCGGCGATATGGACCGAATTCTTACGCGGGTTGCACTTCGCTCTGCCCGCCCTCGCGATCTCACCCGCTTACGTCAGTCACTCGACTGCGTCCCGGTATTGAAGGACTTGCTCGGCTCTCAAACAGACGTCTATCTGCAGTCGCTGGTCGCTGACCTGGGCGATTTCACACCAACCACCGATTTGCTGTATCGAGCAGTAATCGATAATCCCCCGGTGGTAATCCGTGAAGGGGGCGTTATTGCGCCCGGTTATAACGCGGATCTGGACGAACTCAGAGGCTTGAGCAGCAAAGCAGGTGACTATCTCGTCCAACTCGAAACACAAGAGCGCGAGAAGACCGGTCTAAGCACGCTTAAGGTGGCTTACAATCGAGTCCACGGCTACTACATTGAGCTGTCAAAGTCCCAGGCCGAGCAGGCGCCAATCGAGTACCAACGCCGTCAGACGCTAAAGAATGTCGAACGCTTCATCACACCCGAACTGAAAACCTTTGAAGACAAAGCGCTCTCGGCGAAAAGCCGCGCGCTCGCGCTCGAAAAAGAGCTCTATGAGGGCTTACTCGATGAGCTTAATACACTGCTGGCGCCCCTAAAGCGTTGTGCAGGGGCTCTTGCCATGCTCGATGTGCTGGGCTGCCTAGCCGAGCGAGCACAAGCACTGCGCCTGAATCGCCCCACGTTCAGCCAAGAGCGGATATTTGAAATTGCGCAAGGTCGTCACCTCGTAGTTGAACAGGTATCCGACGCCCCTTTCATCGCTAACGACTTGCTGCTCAATACGAAGCGAGAGATGTTGCTCATCACCGGTCCCAATATGGGGGGTAAGTCGACCTATATGCGTCAAACCGCTTTGATTGCGTTGTTGGCTCACGTAGGCAGTTTTGTGCCCGCAGAAGCGGTTTTAATCAGCCCGATTGATCGCATTTTTACGCGTATTGGCTCTTCCGATGATCTGGCCGGCGGGCGCTCAACTTTCATGGTGGAGATGACCGACACCGCGAACATTCTGAATAACGCAACGGCGCGAAGCTTGGTATTGATGGATGAGATTGGGCGCGGCACATCCACTTTCGATGGCTTAAGCCTCGCTTGGGCTTGTGCCAAGCAACTCGCAGAACAGATCCACGCGTTCACCCTCTTTTCGACCCATTACTTTGAATTAACGGAGCTCCCTGCCCAGTGCCCCAACATGGTTAACGTGCATTTGGGTGCTCAAGAACACAACGACCAAATCATCTTCATGCACTCGGTCAAAGAGGGTCCTGCGAGCCAAAGTTTTGGACTCCAAGTGGCAAAGCTCGCAGGGCTCCCCGTCCATGTCATCAGCGCCGCTCGCACCAAACTAAAGGAGTTAGAGAACCTGCCGCAAACCCAAACCACACCTGCGGCAGCCGCACCCCTTATGCAACCCGATTTGTTCGCAGACGACCGCTTTGAAACACTCAAAGCGGAGATTGGCGCGCTCGACCTGAATCAAATGACACCAATTGATGCGCTACTTGCCTTAAGTCAACTCAAGTCTAAGCTTGTTCCATAAAAGAACTTCTATTGCTTGAATTTAGCAGTTAAAATTCGCGACTTTGAAGAGATCCCTAGGAGCGTCCAATGACCTTTGTGGTAGGTGAAGACTGCATTAACTGCAAGCACACTGACTGTGTTGAAGTGTGCCCCGTAGATTGTTTTTATGAAGGCCCCAACTTCTTAGTTATTCACCCCGACGAGTGCATTGACTGTGCGCTCTGCGAGCCTGAGTGCCCTGTTGACGCGATCTTCAGCGAAGACGAACTCCCAGAAGACCAGCAGGTTTTCCTCGAGCTGAATGCTGAGCTCGCAGAGATTTGGCCCAATATCACCGAAATGAAAGAAGCCATGCCCGATTCTGAAGAATGGGCCGGCAAACCCAATAAGATCAATTTGTTGGAGCGATAACCCTTCGTTCCGAGGTCGCTGCTAAGCCCTAGCGTTTACCCAGCAGCGACTGCGGATCAATCGGTTTGCCGTTGCGGCGCATCTCGAAATGCAGTTTGACGCTATCGGTTCCTGAATCACCCATCCGCGCAATACGCTGTCCTCCTTGTACCGCATCGCCCTCGCTCACGAGCAAAGTGTCATTATGACCGTACGCGCTTAAATAAGTCTCATCGTGCTTTACGATCAATAATCGGCCGTAGCCCGAGATACCCGTGCCCGCATAAACCACTTTGCCATCAGCCACGGCGACAACCGGATCACCTCGCTCACCCACAATGTCGATCCCCTTGTGCACCGATCCTGAGTACGCTCGAATAATTTTACCCGGAGCGGGCCAACGCCACCTTCCCGTAAATGCCGGCATAGGTGGCTCCTCTTTCACAGCCACACGAGGCTTAGTAGAGGCTTGGACGACCGGCTTCGTTACAGGGCTAGTGGGCGCAACACTTTCCCTTGGTTGCGCGACTACAGGGGCGTTAAAAATCAATTTTTGGCCTGGGTAAATCGTGTAGGGAGCAGCTATGTCATTGATCCGTGCAAGCTCTTTGTAATCCATACCAAAGCGCCACGCGATCTTAAATAGCGTATCACCCGATGCCACAAAATAATGTGATGGCGGGCTGTAGCCAGGCTTTATACGATACTCTACGGGCGCTCTAGATGACGAGGCGCACGCAAGCAGAGTGCAGGCTAGGATACCTATACCAAGCAAACGACTTGCGCGTCTGACGCTTCCCTCGAGCCTAAGCCAGTTTATTTCCATGTCCCCATCGCGCTTGTATCGCCACCACGAGGATCAATCCTACCAAGCCCGCTAACAAACACCAACCGAGGAGTGGGTCGCCATAGGCATCAGCAAAACTGGAGGGAAACATGGGTATGGGTAAATCACCCTCTGAACGCCAGGGCCACACCATGGTGAGAGAGCCCCATAAAAAGCCCGTTAACGCCGCCAGGGTTAAGTCATGATGGCGCGAAAGAAGATACCTAAGAAGACGACTGAAACTCATCAATCCGCCGGCGGCGCCCGCGGCAAAAACCACGACAACGAGCAGATCAAAGCTCTTTAAGGCCAGCAATACGGGCTGATACATTCCCATCAACAGAAGCAGCAAGGAACCCGACACGCCTGGCAAAATCATGGCACAAATTGCAACGAAACCCGCGCCAAAGTACATCCAGAGAGCCGGGTCCAGCTCTCGCGGTGCAATCAGCACAAAGCTTGCGCCTGTGGCTGCCGCAAGCACCAGTACCATAGTCTTTGACCAAGTTAATTGACCCAACTGGCGCTGTAGAGTCCAAGCTGAGGCCGCGATCAAACCCCAAAAAAACGACCACAAAGGCAGTGGATGCGCATCCATCGCCCATAAAATACCCTGAGCTAGACTCAAAATGCTGAAGCCAATGCCTAGCACTAAAAAAATCAAAAAGCGACCGTTAACGTGGTTCCAAGCTCCGACGACATCGCCTCGAACCAGCATGCGCAATGCCGCTAAATCAAACGAGGCAATGCTGCTTAACAGTTTAGGGTAAATCCCCGTTATCAATGCCATGGTGCCACCGGATACGCCCGGCACCACATCGGCCGCCCCCATCAAGGCACCGCGAAGTAAGACACCCAAATCGTGCTTCATCGCGGAGCTCCGGGTAACAGCGGCACAAAGTAAACCGAATCTAAGATTTGGTGCTCAAACTCAGCACCACGACGCACAACCAGACGCAATGCTTGCTTGTCACCCCCGACCGGCATGATCAAGCGGCCACCATCCGCCAGTTGCGCAATGAGGGCCTGCGGAATCTCTTCCGCCGCCGCAGCCACTAAGATGCCATCAAAAGGGCCCTTGTCTGCCCATCCCAGCATGCCGTCGCCGTGCTTGCAGTTAGCGTTCCACACTTTTAATGAACGCAATCTCTGCTTCGCTTTTAGCAACAGAGGCTTGATACGCTCAACGCTGTAGACCTGCTTCACTAAACGAGAGAGCACATAGGTTTGAAAGCCCGAGCCTGTGCCGATCTCGAGGACATTGTTACGCGGCCCCTCGGCGAGCAGTAGCTCCGTCATGCGAGCAACCGTGAGAGGCTGACTCAAGGTTTGCTGATGGCCTATTGGGAGCGCAACGTCTTCGTAGGCTCGGTGCGCCATCGCTTCATCTAAAAACAAATGGCGAGGTGCGTTGCGCATGACCTCCAGCACGTTCAGGTCTTTAATACCCTGATCAAACAAGCGCTGCACCAAGCGCTCTCGGGTTCGCTGCGACGTCATACCTATACCGCTTACGTTCATGCAGTGGCAGTCTCGCTGGTTTGTAAAATCACCACAGCATGAACGGCAACACCCTCTCCACGCCCCATAGGGCCGAGCCCCTCTGTTGTCGTCGCTTTGATGCTAATCTGGCTGCGGCTGACACCGGCGATATCCGACACACGCTCACACATCGTGTCGATATACGGTCGCAGCTTCGGTGCCTGCGCGACTACCGTGATGTCTGCATTACCTAAGTCGTAACCTCTCCCCCGAATGTCTAACATGATCAGCTTGAGGAATTCAGCACTGTCTCGGCCTGCGTGGGCGGCATCCGTATCCGGAAACCAAGAGCCAATATCACCCAAGGCCAGCGCACCCAGTAGCGCATCACACAAGGCGTGAATCAAGACATCCCCATCCGAGTGCGCAGCAAACCGTTTACTGAAGGGGACATCAATACCGCCCAGCCTGAGCGCCGAGCCCTCGGTAAACGCGTGGACATCATAGCCGTGCCCGATTCGAATCATTCCAGCATCTCCAACAGAGCCGAAGCGATGAGTAAATCGTCTGCTCTTGTGATTTTTATATTGTACGCAGGCCCCTCCACAAGAGACACGCGCTCGCCCACCGCTTCCAGCGCAGACGCTTCATCTGTGACACTAATGCCCTTCTCAGAGCACGTTTTCAGCGCATGCAAAAGCGCAATTGGGTTCGCCATTTGCGGCGTCTGAGCGCCCCACAAATTGTCCCGCGAGACCGTTGCCTGTATGGCACCGTCTTGCGAGCATTTGAGTGTATCCGCAATCGGCCTCGCAAAAATAGCCGCACTTAAATTCCGTAACGCCCATAAACGGTCTAGATCTCGGGTCTGCAACACCGGCCTGGCTGCGTCATGAACCATTACCTTATCGTCTGGCAAGGCTTGTTGGCAGACGTATTCCAGAGCTTTACGAACCGAATCAGCGCGCTCTGCTCCGCCCGTGACGCGAACTACATCTGGGTGCGAACCTAACGTCGTTTCATCAAACCGCTCATCGTCGGGACTCAAGGCAACTACGACTTTATGCGTCGGCTCCCAATGAAGAAAGACGCTAAGGGTGCGATCAATCACCATTGTACCGTTCAGCAGTTGATACTGTTTCGGCACATCGGCACCAAAACGGGACCCGCTCCCGGCAGCGGGAATGACAACCCAGCATCGGTCAGCCACCGCTTGTATCCTCGGGTTCTACCGGTTTTACCGGTTTTATCGGCAAAGATTGCGGGCCAGCGGGTACGGTATCGTCTGCATCAGGAAATAAATACAGAGTCTCGCCCCGCTTTATCAGGCCGAGATCTTCCCTGGCCCGCTCCTCAATAAGATCATTAGAGGTCTTCAGCGCAACGATCTCTTCAAGCAGCTTAGCGTTGTCTCTCTCAAGTACCGCGTTTTGTTGCTCAAGAGCCTGCAGACGCTGTTCAAGTTCAGATTGCTCGCGTAGCGACCCCTCAGCAAACCACAACCGATACTGCATCCAGCACAGCGTAATTGTGAGCGCGGCCGCTACCCATTTCATAACTAAGCGCGCGAAAACTCCGCCCGACCGCGATACGGCGCCTTAGAACCCAGTTCCGCTTCGATACGGAGCAAGCGATTGTATTTAGCGACGCGATCAGAGCGACACGCAGAGCCCGTTTTGATCTGCCCAGCGCCGGTTGCCACGGCCAGATCAGCAATCGTCGTATCCTCGGTTTCACCAGAGCGATGCGAGATCACCGCTGTAAAACCAGCGGCTTTCGCCATCGCGATGGCGTCGAGCGTCTCAGACAGAGAACCAATCTGATTAAACTTGATGAGAATGGAGTTACCGATATTCTGCTCGATACCCCGCTGCAGAATCGCCGTGTTAGTCACGAACAGATCGTCTCCAACCAACTGAATCTTTGAGCCCAGCCTCTGTGTCAGGTAAGCCCATCCCTCCCAGTCAGATTCGTCTAAGCCATCTTCAATCGAAAGGATAGGATGCTTTTCAGCAAGTTCGGCTAAATAATCAGAGAAGCCTTCGCTGTTGAACGACTTGTTCTCACCAGAGAGCACATACTGACCATCTTTATAGAATTCAGAAGCGGCGCAATCCAAAGCCAAGGTGATATCCGTGCCCAGCTCGTAACCCGCCGCCGCGACCGCTTCAGCAATAATACTCAAGGCAGCCTCGTTCGAGGGCAGATTAGGGGCAAAACCGCCTTCATCGCCGACGGCCGTTGACAAACCGCGGCTCGACAATACTTTTTTGAGTTGATGAAACACTTCCGCGCCCATTCTCAGGGCCTCAGCGAAAGTCGCAGCCGACACAGGCTGAATCATGAATTCCTGAATGTCGACGTTGTTGTCGGCGTGCTCACCACCGTTCAAGATGTTCATCATGGGAACAGGCATGCTCAAATCCGAGTTGCCCGCCAAGTTTGCAATATGCTGATACAGAGGCAGTTTCTGTGCCTGAGCTGCCGCTTTTGCTGTCGCAAGGGATACCGCGAGGATCGCATTCGCACCGAAGGTGGCTTTGTTGTCCGTACCGTCAGCTTCAATCATGGCCTTGTCGATAGAACGTTGATCCAGCGCCGAACGCCCAATCAAAAGCGCGGCAATGGGACCATTCACGTTGGCCACTGCAGTCAAAACGCCTTTGCCTAAATAACGCGTCTTATCGCCATCACGCAGTTCAAGTGCTTCACGCGATCCTGTTGATGCCCCAGACGGCGCACAAGCAACGCCCACTTCACCCGATTCCAGCGTAACCTCTGCCATGACAGTGGGGTTGCCGCGAGAATCCATAACCTCGAAGGCTTGTACTTGGGTGATCTTCATTTAGTTTCTGCTCCCTACAATTAATCTATTAACAATTCAGATTGCGCTTTAACCACGTCGTCCACGGCTTTCATTTGCGCCAAAAACGGCTCGAGCAACTCGAGCGGCAGAGCACTTGGTCCATCACACTTCGCTTTGCTTGGATCTGGATGTGCTTCTAAGAATAATCCTGCGAGTCCGAGCGCCATCCCAGCCCGCCCAAGTTCCGCTACCTGATGACGACGCCCACCAGAGGCGGCTCCCGAAGGGTCGCGACACTGCAAAGCATGGGTCACGTCGAAGATCAGCGGCGCATTGTTACACTCACGCTTCATGACCCCGAACCCCAGCATATCAACAACCAAGTTATCGTAACCAAATTGGCTTCCGCGCTCGCACAACAACAACTTCGTATTACCGCACTCCACGAACTTTTCAACGATATTACGCATCTGCGAGGGGCTGACAAATTGCGGCTTCTTAATGTTAATCACACGACCGGTCTCAGCCATCGCTCGGACTAGATCGGTCTGCCTAGCCAAAAACGCCGGAAGCTGCAGAATATCAGCCACTTCGGCCACGGGTTTAGCCTGCTCAGGCTCGTGAATGTCGGTGATAACAGGAACACCAAACTCGGCTTTAACGGCGGCCAAGATTCTCATGCCCTCTTCGAGACCTGGACCACGGAAAGAATGAATTGACGAGCGATTTGCCTTGTCGAATGAGGCTTTGAAGACTAAAGGGATACCCAGTTTTTGGCAAACGCGCTGATACTCCTCGGCAACACCCAAGGTGAAATCCAGGTCTTCTATCACGTTGATGCCACCCAACAACACGAAGGGCGCGTCATTAGCGAATTGAATATTACCCAGTTTAACAGCCGATTGATTCATAATTTCTGCCTATATTTTGAGCTAAATCTACGCCTGTTTGAGTTCGCTTGCCTCAATTGCGGCCTGGATGTACCCGGTGAACAAGGGGTGTCCTCCGCGAGGTCGAGACGTAAACTCAGGGTGGAACTGACAGGCGACAAACCAAGGGTGGTTGGGTATCTCAATAATTTCGACTAGAGAGTGGTCAGCTGACCAGCCCACAACCTGCAGACCTTTCTCGGCCAAGCGGTCAAGGTAGGTATTGTTGACTTCGTAACGGTGACGATGGCGTTCTTCAATCGTCGGGGCGTCATACAGCGCGCGAACTTTCGATCCGTCGACCAAATGACAAGGCTGCGCCCCTAAGCGCATCGTGCCGCCCAAATCGGATGCGGCCGATCGCTGAGTCGTTGAACCGTCTGGGTTAGTCCACTCGGTGATCAAGCCAATGACCGGATGCGGCGTGCTGGGATCCATTTCGGTAGAATTAGCACTGTCTAAACCAACCGCATTGCGAGCGAACTCGATCATTGCCACATGCATCCCAAGGCAAATACCGAGGAAGGGCACATTGTTCTCCCGCGCGTAACGAACCGCAGCAATCTTGCCCTCAAATCCTCTGTCACCAAAGCCGCCGGGAACCAGAATAGCATCCGCATTTTTAAGCACGCCCGTTCCCTCGGTTTCGATTTGTTCGGCGTCAATATAGTCAACGTGAACCGAGCTCATGGTCTGCAGGCCCGCATGCTTCAGGGCTTCGTTAAGCGATTTGTATGCATCGAGTAAGTCCATGTATTTGCCGACCATGGCGATTCGAACGGGCTTCAAATCGGTCGCAAATTCACGTTTTAGCACATCTTCCCATTCGGAGAGGTCCGCTTCGGGGCAAGTGAGCCCCAAACGCTCAACCACGACGGCGTCGAGGTTACACTCATGCAGGTGCTTGGGTACCGAGTAAATTGATTTGGCATCCAGCAAGGGAATAACAGCACGCTCTTCAACGTTGGTGAACAGGGCAATTTTCTTACGAGCGCCTTCGTCGATCTCAACGGTGCAGCGACACAGCAAAATATCAGGCTGAAGGCCAATCGACCGCAATTCTTTTACCGAATGCTGAGTGGGCTTCGTTTTTATCTCACCCGCAGTCGCAATGTAGGGCACCAACGTGAGGTGCATCAGCATGGCACGACTCGCACCGAGCTCGACGCGCATCTGGCGAGCGGCCTCCAGAAAGGGTTGGCTCTCGATATCGCCGACGGTACCGCCAATTTCTACGACCGCAACATCAGCGCCCTCCGCACCCAACAACACGCGACGTTTAATTTCATCGGTGATATGCGGAATAACTTGTACGGTACCACCCAAATAATCACCGCGACGCTCTTTACGGAGCACCTCGGAATACACTTTACCCGTCGTAAAGTTGTTGGTTCGGTGCATGGTTGTGCGCGTGAAGCGCTCATAGTGCCCCAAGTCTAAGTCGGTCTCAGCCCCGTCTTCGGTAACGAATACCTCGCCGTGCTGAAACGGGCTCATTGTCCCTGGATCTACGTTAATGTAAGGGTCGAGTTTGAGCAGGGTGACTTTGAGTCCACGGGCTTCAAGTATGGCTGCGAGTGACGCAGCGGCAATGCCTTTACCCAAAGAAGAAACCACTCCACCTGTGACGAATACGTATCGCGTCATGACAGTCCTAATCCTGTTGTAAACGGTAGGCACGCGCTTAGCAGATCAGTCTTGCCAGAGGCTCAAATTGATCGATAAACGTCGCATCAGAATGGGAAGTCAGAGTACCAGAAAGCCCTCACCAGCTCAATCTAAAGTCGCTGGCATTATTCAAGCTATTCGAACTCTTGCAATGTCACTCCAGATGCGAATGCGGCCGCCAAATAATTTGGTTGACTAATCCCAGGCCGCCATCAGCACCGCACTCCGAAATGTCAACTAATCGATCTAATACGCCGATCACAGCACCATCACGTTCAAATACAGGAACCTGATCACGCCACCACGGCGGCACACCCATTTCTTTCAACAAGCGTTTCACCGGCTGGCTGGGTCTCTTTGGGTCTAGCGCAAAACGTTCGCCGGGATAACGGGAACGAACCCTTATCGATCCTGCGTCCCCAGGGCCCTCAGCAATCAGCGTAAAACGACCAAGCGGCAGTTCAAGGGGCTGATTAAGTGCAATCTCTTGCTCAACAATAGGCGCCATATACTCATCACTCGCAGGACACAGATAAACGTGTTCATCGTAGTACTTAAGTCGATACAAGGCGCTGCTCAAAATCGGTA